>Ga0209632_10000035_pt1 | contig 131704 bp, 141 predicted proteins | sample COG_10_FD_184754 | JGI IMG/M metagenome (GOLD analysis project Ga0209632, IMG submission 184754) | Pelagic Microbial community sample from North Sea - COGITO 998_met_10 (SPAdes) (version 2) | ecosystem: Environmental > Aquatic > Marine > Neritic zone/Coastal water | place: Helgoland, sampling...
AATTAAATAAATTAAATTTAAAATAAACTAAAGTATACTAAATAAAGTAAAATATATAAAATTAAATATATTGGTAATTGACATTATAGTAGGAATAACGATCGGCCCAGGCGGGCCACTTAATATAGTGTGAGAAAATAATTTCAAAATCCAGACGAATTTAAATTTAAGAAATTGTTGTAATAATTAAGAATATTTAATTTTAATCTAATTGATAGAAATATTAAGAGTTTTATCAATTGGAGTTCAGATCAATGTATTAAGAGTTTTAAATTTTTGGGTATGTTAGTATTTTTTTTAAGTTACTTATTTTAAGCTAATATTTTATGGCGTTTATGGGATTTAGTATAAGAGTGGTAAAAAAAAATTTGACTATAAAAATTTTTTTTAATTTTAGATATTGAAGTCGTGAAATCAGTTATATTTTACGCAAAAATCTAAAACTCAAAACTAAACTTAAAATCAACCCCAAATAAATTCCACATTTAACAATGAGTACATCTTCCAATATATTAGCTTTCTTAGCTAAGTGTTGTAAGTCGACTATTGGTCGATTTATACTAACTTTCTTGGCACTACACAGTGTTGCTTGGTTTTCTTCGGTTTGCTACTCTAAATTTTGTCTGGACATCAGCTTTTTCGGTTTCTTCAAAAACATGGTAAACGGTCATGGTCCAGTATGCTACGGTTTGCAATCTATTGCTTACCATGCCGTTGGTAATATTTATACCCTCATTTCTACTTCAGCAATTTCCACTGGTGTTGTATGGTTATCAAACCAAATTTCTCCACCAGAAAAATAAAAACTAACTAAAAAAAAAAAAATTACATGAACATATTAATGCACATATTAATGTACAAAAAAACCTATTTTTTTTAGCCCCTTTATGTAGTATCTATAAGAGTGGTAAAAAAAAATTTGACTATAAAAATTTTTTTTAATTTTAGATATTGAAGTCGTGAAATCAGTTATATTTTACGCAAAAATCTAAAACTCAAAACTAAACTTAAAATCAACCCCAAATAAATTCCACATTTAACAATGAGTACATCTTCCAATATATTAGCTTTCTTAGCTAAGTGTTGTAAGTCGACTATTGGTCGATTTATACTAACTTTCTTGGCACTACACAGTGTTGCTTGGTTTTCTTCGGTTTGCTACTCTAAATTTTGTCTGGACATCAGCTTTTTCGGTTTCTTCAAAAACATGGTAAACGGTCATGGTCCAGTATGCTACGGTTTGCAATCTATTGCTTACCATGCCGTTGGTAATATTTATACCCTCATTTCTACTTCAGCAATTTCCACTGGTGTTGTATGGTTATCAAACCAAATTTCTCCACCAGAAAAATAAAAACTAACTAAAAAAAAAAAAATTACATGAACATATTAATGCACATATTAATGTACAAAAAAACCTATTTTTTTTAGCCCCTTTATGTAGTATCTATAAGAGTGGTAAAAAAAAATTTGACTATAAAATTTTTTTTTAATTTTCGATATTGAAGTCGTGAATCAGTTATTTACGCAAATCTAAAAATAAATTCTAAAACTATGCTAAATATTTTCACATATGTTTCTTTAATGGGACCAATTGAACTGCTATTGATTATAGTTGGATTGTTCGCTGTAGTAAAAGTGATGAAAAAAGTGTCTAAAATTAAGAAAGTTCCATTTATGGTAATACTTAGATACTTAATATTGGCAATGATCCTCGCATTTGTGCTCTTCACACTATATAATAGTTTTATTCCTCCACCAACCGCACCAGAAATATTAATCACGAAAACAAAAGTGATATCCCGAGCTTTAGTCAAATTGGATAAAATTCAGCCGCTCCAAAATCGTTTATTGGTACGATTCTTCTTCCCCCACTTCGATATGTTACAATTAGTAAAATAAAAATAAAAAACAAAAATAGGTATTATATGCACAGAATGTCACTAAAAACAACAAAAAACCACCTTTCTCTTTTTTTAGTTTTATTTAGCCCCTTTATGTAGTATCCATAAAAGTGGTAACTAAAAATTTGACTATAAAAATTTTTTTTAATTTTAGATATTGAAGTCGTGAAATCAGTTATATTTTACGCAAAAATCTAAAACTCAAAACTAAACTTAAAAACTTTCCCAAAATAATCACTTTACGAAAATGAAAAAGTCCCTCCAATATATTATTCTTCTATTGACTTTACTTTCGACAGTTAGTAGCAAGAAAGCAGAAACAAATGTAGCTGGGGAAATAGTTACCGACTTGGCTGCTGGTAGTTTTATAGCACTATGTGAACGCTCATCTGAATGTAGCTCATTCATGACTTTAGTGAGTGTTACTGTAGGAATCTGTATATTAGGTATTTGTTTATGTGGTGATGAAGATGATCGAAGATCTTTATGGAGTAGTATGCCATCTGGGAGAAGAATGGCTACTAGTGGTGCTGGTTATTATGCAACAAGACGTGCTTATCGATAAAACTATAAAAAAAAAAAATCTAAAACTAAAAACTATAAAAATAAGGGTATATGCACAGAATGTCACCAAAAACAATAAAAAACCCCTCTTTTTTTTAAATAATTTTTTTAGCCCTTTATGTAGTATCCATAAGAATGGTAAAAAAAAATTTGACTATAAAAATTTTTTTTAATTTTCGATATTGAAGTCGTGAAATCAATTATATTTTACGCAAAATCTAAACTAAATTCAAATGCCCCGCTATCAATCACCTAACAATCGACGACAAACCAAATCATGTATATGTTGGAAATTTGGTATGAACCCTGACACACCCTTCGTATTAGGTGGCTTGTTGATGATAATTCTAAGTTTCGGTATGGGTTTCGGTTTATTCACCAGGGATTCGATCATATCTAGTTCTGGGCCGTTACTTTTCGCATTTGTTGCTATACTTACACTTATTGTTAGTAGTGGTTTACAAAAATGGGTGCTGAATCCCCTATCCTTACTCCTTCCTAGAAAAAATAAACAAAATTGAAAAAAAAATACTAAAAATACTAAAAAATACTAAAAAATACTAAAAAATACTAAAAAATACTAAAAAATACTAAAAAATACTAAAAAATACTAAAACAAAAAAGAGGGTATTACTATAAAAAACCCTCAAAAATGACCAATTTTGTCGATTTTTGACTTATTCCTGTAGTTTTTTTTTTAAGTTACGTTTTCTAAGTCAGAGATAGCTTTAGACAATAAGATAAAATGTGTGTAAATACCCTCAAAAATGACCCATTTTTTTGATTTTTGACTTATTCCGTAGATTTTTTTTTAAGTTACCTTTTTTAAGCTCCCGCGAGGCCCTTGGGCCTCTTTATGAGGGTATGGGAACCAGGGGTTCCCACTTATTACTACTATATATAGTCTATAAAGGTGGTATAAAAATTTTGATTTTATAGCCCATAAATGGCTCTACATTACACACCATCTCTAACTACCCTCTAACATGGCGTTCAACTGTCTCCCCACCTCTCACCGCTGGAACAATGGGTTTAGCGATTGCCCCAACGGCAATTGGTATTACCGTGACTGGAAAGGCAATAGCTATGACGCTAACGCCGCGGAACGCCAAATGAAGAGGTTGGAATGTTGTAGTAGTCACTACAAGATGACTTGTCACGCATGCCAAAAACCTATCCAGCGTGGTGATCAGATCACCCAGGTGGCAGAATCCACCGGGATGGAGCTCCGCTACCGTGGAGCGGACAGTCGTGATAACATTCTACCCCATGAAACGCGCTTCTACATGGTATGTGTTGGTGAAAACAAGTGGGTTCATCGTGACTGTGTCCCATGTGAATTCGAATGTGGTCGTCTCATGGGTATCTGGACCCATTGGTCCGCACGACACGAAGCAGAAACACCACCACAACCACATGCGTTCACTTACATGGCAGATCGCGTTTCTAGAATGGTGGCGCGCATCCAAGCTCGCTGGAGAGGTCACATGTGTCGCGAAAAACTGAAAGAAATGGAAAGAGACGCTCAAGCCGACCGGATACGTATCCAGATAAAAGAAATCACATCTACTCCTGATTACGATCTTTGTCCAGATCTCACCATTCGTCTACAGAAACTTCGTCAAAAACTCCGGGACTTAGAGGGTGTTGATAAAATGATCACCAAATACCTGGGTTCCCGGGTATTCAATCGCTGGGTCAGAATTCTATTCGATCGTGGTCGTCCCTCGCAAAAAATTTATTCTGGTGTCATCATCTCCACCAGAAGAAGATTACAGATACAAGTGTTTACCGTCCTCTACAGTGATGGCGACAGACTATCATACACTGCCGCCAGACTCAAACGCCTTCTGGAGGAAAGGCACTATTTCGAATGTGAAGAGGCCGATGAACTATCTGTCATAATGTAATATCCCATATAAAAAACGAAAAAAGAAAGCATAGATAAATTACTTTTAGTTAATTATCTATGTGAAAAACATTAAAAATATCATACACTTGTACACTTCAAATACATTTTTTTTGTCTATACTACCACCTATTAGCATAAGGGTGGTAAAAAAATTTTGACTACTCTATATATTGACTACGATATATTAACCCCCACACCATTGTTCGACGAATATACGACAATAACTAACACAAAATATGAAGTTTTTCCAAGGAATCCTCATTGCTTTTGCACTTACTGGAGCTTTTATGACTCACCACGCCACCGCCGATGCTGGTGATATGGTAGCAGGCTATGTCGGCGCCTCCCTCGGTGATTGTGCCTCAGACTCTCTGGTGGCATCTCACACCATGCGAGCGCTGATGTGTCAACCCAAAGATTTTCCCTTCTCCGCCATCAACCTCACATCACAGTGCCCCGTCTACGTTGACGTAGTGGCCTATCAATATATGGCGCCACTATCGCCATTCGCCTCTTTTGCGATTATGTGTATTATATTCCTCTCCTTCATCTCCTGTATGAACATCTGTCTCTTTGGAAGTGAACGAGAACGTGAACAGATGGGTGATATGTTTATAGGTATCTTCATACATAGTCTCGTTCGGGCTATGCGTGATGACAAAGACTAGACATTAATCATGATCATCATTGTACATAAAATAACTATTATACCACATATAAAAATTGAAAAATACAAAAACCAATAAAAATAAAATACAAAAACAAAAACAAATAAAAAATAGCCGGTATTCAACGGTTATTTTTTTTTTGCCACTTTATTAATATCTTTTTACTATAAATCTCCCTATTATTTTTTTATTTTCCCATATAGTTACTATTTTATCTTCTCCTTCCTTCTTTTTTGGACTAAATATACTACCTGCTAAATTTCTTATTTTATCCACTAATGTTATAGAACGTTCCCTTGATTTTACCATCTTATATTCCTATATAGTATTTTCTTTAAATCTTATTTATAGTTTGAAAATTTGAAAATTTGAATTTTGTTAATTTTTCTCTTCTCTAATGTAATAATATTATACACTATGTCTGATAATAAACTTCGAGCTGCTCTTAATGGTTGTAATGGTACAATCTCATTAAAAGACAAACAAATCTATCATTATTGGTCATCGGGATCTTCCCTCAGTATTTTAGGTGAAAAACTAGATAAAAATGAATGGATTCAACATAATATTACAGATGAACAATATACAAATAAAATTGAATGGCTGCTAGCTGATTGGGAACCCTATGAAAATGGTTGGTTGGTCACTACACAAGATTCGGGGACATATCGTAATAATCATCTCTTCTATTATAAATGCCAAATAGGAACTAGGGGTTATCAACGCCCACATGAACTCGACTATTTAACAAAATAATTTAGGTATGGTCGTAGAACGTTTTTTAAGTTACGTTTTTTAAGTCCCACGGGCCGCCAGGCCCTTTAGGAGGGGTGCAAGGGGAACCAGGGGTTCCCCTCAATACTATTTTATAATCTTCCGGATTCGTTTTATCCTCCACTTTCATGTAATTTACTATTGGAGCTAATCTTCTCTCATGTCCTATTTCATTAAACATATTTAAATATGGGTATATCTTATATACCATTGGAACTTCCTTAAAACCATTATGAACTGGATTAAATACTAAATATTTTGGATCTTTCATTCACTTTTAATATTTATTAGTTTTTAAATCAATTTTGATTCTCCCTTTTATTTTTTCATACATTAATAATTCATTAAATTGCGGTCTCCTTCGAATATTATTATATTAAGTGTTGGTACACTAACTTTTATTCTTATTGTTGTCTTTGTTAAACTATTACCAAGTATTGTTAAATACTTTTTAGAAGTATATGATGAAATATATCATCCCCAACAACGTAATAGACGTAGACACAGATATCGGCAACGCCAAATTGTCCCATATACACCTCCACCTCCACCTCCTGAATATATTGTTGTTATTAATCCAGGAAACCATAAAGCTATTGCTACTAAATCATATGTAGTCAATGTTTCATAATAAAATTGATTGTTTTTTATTATCAGATATATACATTTATTATAAAAATGTCTATTGAAAATCTTGGATTTAATCAAATAGATGCGTTTGAAGACGCACGAGACGCACATTGTGGTAATAGTGTCCCCGTTCATATCAGAATTCAAGCTAGAAATAGAAGAAAATGTGTCTTAACTGTTCAAGGTCTAGATGATGATCTAGATCTTAAAAAGATATGTAAATATTTACGAAAAAATTTACAATGTAATGGAGCGGTAGTTTCTGATAAAGAACATGGAGATATCATTCAATTACAAGGTGATCATCGAGAAGTGGTTAAAGAATTTTTAGTCGCTCAACAGATTTGTACACCCGAACAAGTTATCATTCATGGAGCCTGATCCTCCATTGTTATATTTCCATTCAATAATATCAATTCAGCTTCTTTTTGTAATAATTTATATGTATCCTTGTCATTCCCTTCATATTTATCTTGTATTCCAGTGAATGTTATTTTTTTTTCTGTCTCTATACATTCGGGATTATCCTCTAACTGTTCATCTAGTAAATTGAAACTTTTATCTACCATACTCTCGATTACATCTCGTTTGTCCTTGATTAACCACTTGTTTTTATCCCACACTGACGCATAGGGGAGTTTCTTATTCGTTATCTTCACATTGTGATTTTCAGGATGTTTCGGATGGAAATGAATGTTTTTTATTAATTTTGGAACCGCACTATATGGCCCCTTGAGTAACTTTTGTAATAATTCAGAGGTGATATAGTCTAGATTCTCCTTACCAAAACTATTTATCATAATCGTTTGGTTTTTAATGTTATAGCATTTGTTATTGCTATTATTAATACCTACCTTTTCTAATAGTTTTTCTATCTCTTTTCTTAATGCTTCTTTCTCAATAGCATGTTCCTCTTTTATTTGTTGGATTCTTTTTTCTTGTTCCTCTGTTTTCTGCTGCATTTCTTGGATTTGTTTATATAAATCTATTTTACATTTATCATCTATATCCTTTTTCTTACAACTTTTATAATGTCTATGTAAATTGTAATTTTTTGAATAGTTTTTCCCGCAAAATTTACATTCGTATTTACCCTCCTTTTTCTTACTTAAATATTCTTTGTAATTTTCACAACTATTTAAATGATCAAATAAATCATTTTTGGTATAAAAACATTTATTACAATATCCACATTCAGATAAATCTCCTATTTTAATATCTGGTTCATGAACATGAACTTCATCTATTTTAAACTCTTTCTTGATAACTTCTACTATTTTGTTTTTTATATCCACTATATCACCCTTAAATATTTCTCTTTTTACACAATAGTTTACTAGATCTATTTTTATTTTGTTATCAATTAATTTTATATCTTTACAAGCTATATAATAATGTAATCTAGGCTCATATGTATTTCCACATCTATAGTTTCCCATTCTTTTTTTAATATTCTTTGTTATCCCTATTTTATAATGGTCTTCATTAATATAATCTGTCTGAATTATATAAATATCACCCGCATTTTCGCTGTTTTTATAGATATTCTTTCCAAATGTTTTATCATCATATTTATAAATATTATTAAAGTCTTTCAACATTTTACAACTTTTTTTCAAATGGTTTTCTAAATTTTCTTTTCTAGAAAATGTTTTATTACAGTATTGACAAATTAAATTATTTTTTTGATCTATATTAATTTCAACACTATCTTTTGAACTATTTATTGAAATTTCATCTAAATTTGTATTTTCGCAGTAATCCGCAGTAGTTTTACAGTAATTCGCAGTAGTTTTACAGTAAACCGCAGGAGTTTTACAGTAATTCGCAGTAGTTTTACAGTAAACCGCAGGAGTTTTACAGTAAACCGCAGGAGTTTTACAGTAATTCGCAGTAGTTTTACAGTAATTCGCAGTTTTCAAATTCATAAATTCATCTCTTAAGGTTTCAATGCTTATGTCTTCCAATACGGCTTTACATGTTTTTTTACGATAAATGTGTGTTTTTAAATTACACTTAAATTTGGAACTATATCCACATCTTTTACATATATAAGACATTCTTTATATTAGACTAAGGAATTATTTTTTTAAGTAATTGAAAATTTTATTAAAAATTTATTAAAATTCATTAATTTATGAAATTCATTATTAAATTCATAAGGTAATTTATGAATTTCATAAGCCCTTATTAATTTTTATTTTAAAAGGTCACATTCTCCTTATTAAAATTTCATCAGTTACTTATTAATTTAGGAACTTTTTTATTAAATTAATAATTAATTTATTAAATTAATAAGCCTTATTATTTTTTTTAGAGGGGGGGGGGATTTTTTTTTTTTACTCATTCATTTTGAAAAAAAAAAATGTACTTGAACTTTTTTCGCAAAAAGGTATCTTTTTTTAAGTACCGCTTTTTTTGACACTTTTTGAACTATCTACATTTATTTCTATTTCTTCATCGGAAATTTCTATTTCATGATGTAATTCTCCTAACTTTACCATCTTTCCTGTTTTCCTTAAAGGTCTATTACATATAGTTTTGATAGTTTCTCTAAAATAATAGATTAAAATTAACATAGTAATAATTATTAAACCGCCAAATATACCTATTAACGTATCTAATATAATTTTATTTTGATTTTCTAAAACTATATTCATATCTGAATAATTGTTATTATGTGATCTATAATCTTGATCGTGTTGGATTTCTATGTCTGTCATTACATTATATATTGTTTTCGAATACAAAATCAAAATTAATTTAAATTTGATATACTCTTATACTGGGAGATATATAGTAAATGAAAATATCCCGTTATCAACAGTTTAAAATTTTATTAGCTTCCTTAGAACATACTTATAAATTATATATTCACTTTGGTTTGTGTTGGATGGTAGGATGCACATTTAGATATTTTATACATACGCCCTTTAATTATTCTCTATTATCTATCTCAAATGTAGGTTATTTATTATGTGATCTCATTTATATAGTGTTGATATATTATGTTGGAAAATACTCAGGTATCTTTATATCGGAATATTTTATGTATTGTATGGATTTTAAAAGCGACTTCTTTCATCAAAACGGTCATATTATTGAATGGGAAGATAGAAATTATCATCTTGAAAAAAAAGGGATGTTAACTACAGGTGATGTATTAGGAATAAAATTAGTTGAACAATTAATGAAAGATAAAATATATTTACCTAACATGGAAAGTGTCCAGGAATGGATGAATGACTTCCCTAACCAAATGAAATATTATATTTGGGAAAATTCCAATGTTAATCATAGTTATCTATTTGTTATATCCGCAATGAAAAGATATCTTGATACAAAAGCATGGTATTATATCAGGAAATCAAAAGAAAGATTATCATGTTATCGAGAAGAATTAATAAAAGTCACCTGGGCACCCAAACGTGCTTTTCAATGGTGTGAAAATTCCCTAAATGAATATTTAGATGATAGTGATTAGTTATTTGTTTTACCTTGTACTTTTTTACCAGTGTCTCTATCAGTAAATGGACAAGCCATTTGTGTTTCACTATCATTATAATTAAAAGTTAACTCCTCATCTTTTTTTATTTCTTTAATAGCTACTATATATCCGTTATGTATTTTACAACTTGGATGAAATGAATGATTCATGTATATACCATATTTATCTTCAATATGACTTCCCTCCGATATTTCAATGGAAGTTCTGGTAGGGTTGTCTACAATTGGTCCCTCTAATCTTCTTATTAAATCTCCGGGATTATAATTTTCAGTTGAAAATAATCCACAACCATCTGTTACTTTATCGCCTTTGATTACTATCATGTACATTATCTAAGTATTATATTTTTAAGTATTTAGATTACTCCTAATTAAAAATTCACCAATATTTATATATATAGGGTTATATTATTGGATGCTTAAATCTAACATTACATATAACTCTACTAATAATAAAGTTTTATCTTCGAAAATAGTTTATTATGAAAATAAATTACTAGAATTACAAAATAAGTTAAGTTGTCAACAAGAAGAATTATTATCGTATAGTAATCAAGAAAAATTTCATAATATGAAATGTCCTGATAATTTACTATTAAAAAATGGTTCAGATAAAATAATTGATTTAATTAAAAAGAAAATGACATTGGTTAATCAGGAAATTAATAATATTAATGATTTATTAAATGATTTAAAACAATCTGGCAATGTTTATCTTTTTTGGGACATTGAAAATACCTCTGTTCCTAGTGGGAAAAACGCATATACATTAGTTTCAATTATTAAATCTTATGTAAAAACTATCTATCCTGATAATAAAATTATCATTAACTGTTATTTTGAAGAAAATAATTTATCCCATAAACATCAAACTAGTTTAAATGATGCTGGTTGTCATTTACATATTGTCCCTAATCCTCATAATAAAAAGGAGAGAGCTGATATGTCTATTATTAGAGATCTATTTGATATGGAAAAACCTCATATTGTGGGTTTAATTAGTTCAGATGGTGATTTTAAACCCTATTTAAATAAATTAGCCGATAAAGACTTGGAATTTTTCGTCATCACAAATAATCATAAATATCATGATTTTTTACCTAATATTATTGAATGGAATGATATAATATCTGGATTATAAATTTTTTTTCTACTTTTTTCTATATAAAGGTGGTAAAAAAATTTTGACTAATTGGATATATAGTTACTATAGACTTATTACCCCCAATTATATACTTGAACAACCGAACTCTACACACTACAATCATGGCTACAAGAAGATCCACACGTAACTGTCGCAAACCAAAGAAATTGGAAGAAGAGATTTTCCTTCCAGGTGCCAATAACGGTTATTGTGCTGGTCGCGACATGGATTTTGGTCGTGACATTGATGATTCAGGAGGAGACACCCGTTTTGGTTCAGGATTTTACAAAAATTCCAACAGACGTCACGATGAACGTAGGCGCCGACAAGAGTGGATGACATCCACTACACTCCCTGACGCGGATAGTTCAGAAGAAGAATTCGCCTTTTCTGAATCTGACGAGGAAGAGGGTGATTGGGAAGACGCACAAGAACGAGATGAAAAGGAAAGGGCCCAACAGGAACAAGCCGAGTCAGATGTTGAATCTGACGTTGAAGATGACTGGAATGGTGTCACTGAAATGCGAGAGAAGGCACGTCTTCAGAGAATAGTGGAAAGACAACGCTCTATCACTCACCAGCAAGTTCTATCTAACATACCCTCTGCCGCCGCATCCATGGACAAAAAGATCAAGAAAAAAACCCGTCGCATATCATGGGGGAATGTCACTATTCATTGGCAAGGGAAAGCACAACAGTGTGGTGGCTCTAGCAAACTACATGATGGAATTAGTTCCGATAATGATGCGTTTGCCACCTTTCTGGGAAGAATCCTTGGCCAGACTGGAGAATCTGGACAAGGGTTTTTGAACAAACGTTGGTCTGACTCTTGGAGTCCTCAAGTAGCGTGGACAGCCGTTGACGATCAGAACAAAAAGGTTGTAGCTCGTCTATTGATCGACTTTTTCGATAGGTTTTCAGCCACTCGCAGCGGATCCATCACTAAACTAGAAGATGTTAGTCGTAGTGCTGGATGTGATATGAAAATCGTCCCCAGAAAAAAAGTATACATACTCCCTGGTGGTGGATCGAGTATAGCTCTTTCCGCAAACAATAGGGACCACTCATTGTGGGTGGACAAAATCAAACAATCCGTCACTGGTCAAGCCATTCTAAGGAACTTCTCCCGTTTTCAATAAAAAGTAAAAAATATATAAAAAGTAAAAAAAAATTTAAAAACCAATAAAAACCAATAAAAACCAATGAAAATTTAAAAAAAGTAAAAAAAAGTTAAAAAATGAACATAACTTTTTTTTATAGAATTTCTTTTTTTATTCCCTGGGAGCTTTTTGACATGGAAAAAAAGTTACTCTTTATTATATTTGAATATTTATCTCTAAAATTAAAATTAGGTTAAACTAAAACATAAATATGTAACATACATTCATTGAAATCAGTTATTGAATGGGTATAACCATACGCAAGTCCACCGTTTGCTACTATAGGCTGGCAATCATAATTGACCAATATATCTATAATTTGATTTAAGGTAATATTACCATGTCTATCAAAAGTAGATTTAATGTCTATACTACAATCCTTGGGTATATTATGTAAAAATACACCGGATAATCTCCTTAATATAGGTGGAAACCATGTATTTAATAGTATAGTAATATCACATTTACTTGTGGTAGTGGTATTAATTGTATCACGTTGCCACTTATTTAACTTAGATGTTCTATATTCAGTCACTACGTTATTCCAGCTATCTCTCAGAGTCATTTTATAATGACTCTTAATATTTTTTTTTAATTCTAAATTTTAATTGTTGTTGTAGAAAATTTCTTTTTTATTCCCTGGGAGCTTTTCGACATGGAAAAAAAGTTACTCTTTTTGAATTTGTTGAATCTCTCTTTCAGAATATTTCCGATTTTTATATTTTTATTAATAGATAATCATTATAGTAGATAGGGTAAAAATTTGACTAACTAATATTGGGTCTCATTCTATATAAAACAAGATTTCATATTCTAACTATACAACTTTATCATGTCCTCTACTACAATTCAACCTGTTGAATCAAAAACAATTAGCGCACCTACACAAAAAGACGAAAGTGATAGTCAAATAGTCCAAAATCTCTTTTCTAGTCAATTAGAAGCGATGGCCAAACAAATGGCAACGCAATTTAATTTACCCAAAGAAGAATTAATGAAAATGGTTACATCACACTCCATTTCAGTAAATTTATTGGAATTGACTACTAAAAAAGGAAATAAAAAAAGTATTAAAACCCCCATTACCAAAGAAAATAGATGTATGGCCAGAGTTTGGGGCAGTGGAACTGGAACAGACCAATGTAATTGTATTAAAAAAGATGGAGATTATTGTACTCGTCATGCTAAACAAGCCGCCATCTGTGAACAACCATGTATGTTGGACGACAATGGTAAGAAACTTGGTTTGTTCTGTGGTCGTATAGATCAGTTTCAAGAAGGAACTACCCTCCCCCCATTCGCAGTAGCTGGACAAATTAGAATTGAATGGGATAGTCTGGAATTTAAAGAAGCTATTGACGCTGGAATTCTTAATGGAACTTATAAAAGAACCAATAAAACTGGAAATAAAGCTAAAACTAAAAAAACTAAAACTAAAAAAGCTAAAAAGATTTCTACTAAGGTAGATTCCACTGAATTAGATGATGAAGATCAAACAATGTTGGAACAAAAAGGTATGGAAGAAGACCCTAATGATTCCTTTGAAGCAGTTATTGCTGAATTTGGTCTAGGTCCCGAAGGTGACGATGATGCCGATGAAATATATCATAATAGTATTCAAGAAGATATTGATGTAGAAGAAGAAGAAGAAGAAGAAGAAGAAGAAGAAGAATTAAATGTTGAGCAATGGGAACATAAAGGAATAGATTATTTGGTAGATCCCAATACTCACTTGATTTATAATGAAGACGGTGAAGAAATTGGGAAATGGGGCGAAGGAGAGACAAAAGATGCTTCCATACCTAAAAATTAGTAATTGTCGAGTTTACATTTAGAAATTAATTTTATATAATCATATACAATTTATCTAAATAATTTTTTTTTCAAACATTTAATATGTATTCTACTTTTTCTACTTACATAAGAGTGGTAAAAAAAATTTGACTACCTGGGATTCTAAACTATCTGGATAATAAAAAAGCACTAAATACAAAAACTCTCAACTTAAGAACAAACCAAACAAACATCATGTCAGCATCACCAATTCAACAATTAGAAATGGATGGATCCGAACTCCTCCTCCCAGGTGTTATACGCACTCCTGAAAAGATAGCTCAAACTGGTAAAGCAGAAGCCATGTTCTCCCAACTGTTCGCTGGACAACTCGAAGCTATGGCCCGTCAGATGGCAACGCAATTTAATATCGATCCAGAAGCCGCCGTCAAAATGGCCACCGAACATGCCGCGTCTATCGACATCAAGTCCATGGAAAAACCAACACGCCGCCGAGCCACTGGAACCAGAAAACCAAAGGCCCCTGTAACTGCGGAACACCGTTGTATGGCTCGAGTATGGGGAACAGGCAAAGGCAATGATCAGTGTAAATGCGCACGTGGCGAAGGCTCTGATTACTGTTCACGTCATGCCAAACAAGCCGCTATCTGTGATAAAGCATGCCAGGTTACGGAAAATGGAAAGAAGAAAGGACTCTTCTGTGGGCGCATCGATGAATTCATCCCAGGAACCAAATTGGCTCCATTCTCTTCTGACGGTATTATCCGTATCGAGTGGAGATCTCAGGAACATCTCGAAGCTATCGCGGATTCATTGGAAAACGAAACTTGTCGCAAGCAGACAAACAGTCGCAAAACCAAGAAAAAACCCACTGTAGTAGCGGTGGAAATGAGCGAAGACGACCTGGTCAACGTGGTGTCTAACAATACCGAAACTTCAGGTTCCAACATAGTTAACGAGGAAACGTTTGCTGAATTGGGTCTAGGCGAAGAAGATGACGATATAGTGACCGAGGAGTTCCAAGAAGAGCAAGAGGAAGGAGAAGATAGTCTAGATGTTGAGGAATGGGAACACGAAGGCACATCTTATCTGGTCTGTCGCGAAACTCTCACGATCTACAATGAGGAAGGCGAGGAACAGGGCAATTGGGGAGAAGGCGCAACTTCCGGAGCTCCAATCCCTGAGGAGTAAATAAAATCAAAAAACTAAAAAAACAAAAAACTAAAAAAAAAATCTAAAAATGCCTTATGTTGATACTAATAATGATTATGACGCGTCATTACAGCCTGACGACGACCCGGATTTCTATAGTTATCCAATCCAACGTTCCTATGCTAATTACTAATTATAACACCGTTTACCGGCGTAGTCCCATGTAAGACTTTAAACTTCCCGGTCCCTTAAGCATGACCTTAAACTGCACATGAGCGTTTGGCGGTGCCGTTCCAGATTCGTCCAATATGTAAGAGGCGTTAAGAGCTCGTCCCAGGTAAGACTTTAAACTTCCCGGTCCCTTAAGCATGACCTTAAACTGCAAATATAGAAGATTCCAGGGGAATTGGATAGCTAGCTGAAAAATGCGAAAGGGTTGCTTTAAGACCTTCGATAGGAGAATTGTCGCATCTGTAAATCGTAAAAGGAGTATAGGGGATAAGACCAGGAGTACGGGGGATAGCTAGCTGAAAAATGCGAAAGGGTTGCTTTAAGACCTTCGATAGGAGAATTGTCGCATCTGTAAATCGTAAAAGGAGTATAGGGGATAAGACCAGGAGTACAGGGGATAAGACCAATAATTATAGAAGATTATAGGAGAATAGGCGTTAAGAGCACGTCGGGAAACCTGCAAGACGTTAAAAGGTGGTCCCTTAAGCATGACCTTAAACTGCAAATATGAGAATAGAGAAATTAAATTTTCTAATAGCCATAGCAGGTGTGAGTAGTCCTAATTGCGGGACAAAGTTGAGGTTCAATTCCTCTTTATGGCATACTCTTTGGGGGTGAGTGTTCATCCTCCATTATATATCAAAACGTAGTAGATTGGGTATATAGTGGTCGGAAGTGCGGTGGTTAAAGGCGATAGCAAGCCCATTCCATGCACGATAAGAAAAATGCAAAATATATAAAAAGCCAAAAAAAACAAAATCTAAAAAATAAAAACAAAAACAAAAACTAAAAATAGGCTTCTACCCTTTTTTTATTTTTTATTAAATTTGAATACTTTATATTACCAACATACATTATATAACATTTTATTTTCTATGGGAATTGAAACCAATTACGAATACATATACTATACCGTTATAGACACATCAGATTGGAGACATGGGAATGAAGAATGGTTAGGGGAAGACGGTTTTACTTGTGAAAATGCTATTGATTTTATTAACCATAAATTAAAAACAAGCAAAGACAAATCGGTGAATAATTATAGAGTTGATTATACGGGATATGAACAAGATATAGGTGATTGGATACGAATTCACGAAAGACACAAGGAACGTCCAGTATTTGTTCAGTTCCAAGACAATCAACTTATTAAAATTACTGGAGAAGGATCGATGTTTGTATTATATGAAGAAGATGATGAAGATCCTAACGAATCAATTACAGTCAGACATGACAATCGTCCAGATGAGGAAACATTTATTCCCTATCATGGTGGTGTCGATGGCCTGGCTAGTGCTGGTGGGAGATTGTAATAGTTTAGCAGTTAGTTAGCTTTACCGAAAAATTTGATATGTAGCACTCTGCTACCCAATAATGTATAGAAACATTCCTAATCCATATAAAACCTTATTCAATGAGCTTTTTTCAAGACTTTCTCTTCCCAGTTGTTATTGGTATTATAGTAATTCATTTGATATTTGAATCAATAGCCTATCTAAACAATCACCTATTTAATAAATATAATATTGACAACAAAAACCAAATTAATATTACCATCAAACACGCAGGTAATCAAGGTATTTACGAATTCAGTGACAAGGATGGGAATTATAAAAATGTCTACATTACTTTTGATAAAACTAAAACTGTAGGAGATTTAAAACATGAACTTACCAAACACATACAGTTCTCCACTGTTGATAATATTAGGTTACGAACAGCACCATTTGGTAAAGAACTTAAAAATGACGTAGTTGTAGATTGGGTTAGAAAAAACAAAAATAAAAATAAATTAAAAAATGAGGAATTTTGTCTTTATATAGTAATCGACAGTTATTAAATCCATCACATATTGTGATAGGTTATCCTAATGTATAATATAAATGTAACATATTTTTTATTCTAATTTGGTAGGTAGAGTAGGTAGAGTAGGTAGCATAAAAATTTGACTAACCATATGGTACTAACCATATAGTAAAAAACAACTCTCAGAAAAAACTTTGTAAAGAACCAAACCAACAAAATTTAAAACTATGATGACAACTCTTCAACCTACAACTCTTGAACCTACAACTCTTCATCCTGTGGATATTAAGGAAACTATTGATATGAGTAATACTAAATCTTCTACAGTCGATGGACGCGCCGAAGCCATGTTCCAGTCACTTTTCGCCGGACAACTTGAGGCAATGGCTCGCCAGATGGCTAGTAAGTTTAACATCGACGCAGACGCGGCAGTAAAGATGGCAACTGAACACGCCTCTAGTATTGATCTTAAACAGGTAGCAAAGCCTAAACGCAAATCTACCAAGTCCAGAAAACCAAAGGTTCCAATCACTGCTGAAAACCGATGTATGGCTCGTGTGTGGGGCACTGGAAACGGCAACGACCAGTGTAAATGTGCCCGTGGAGAGAACTCTGACTACTGCTCCCGTCACGCTAAACAGGCTGCTATTAGTGAAATCCCTTGTCAACTGGATGAAAGTGGGAAGAAAATGGGTCTCTTCTGTGGTCGTATTGACCAGTTTCATGGAAAAACTACTCTTGCTCCTTTTATGGTTGGTAGTGAAATTCGTATCGAGTGGAACTCACTTGCGCATAAGGAGGCAATTTGTGATGGTATCGAAAACGACACCATTCATCATCGCAAAAAGAAAGAAAAGAAAAAGCAGGTAGTCGCCACCGTTGAGGTAGATGAAGAGCAGATGGCCGCCATTGTGTCTGGTATTAATGATACTACACCTAATGATAAGGTGGTCAATGACGTCGCTGATGATTCCATTATGGGTATTGACGATATTAATCTAGATATAGATACAGGCGCTGAGGAAAGTAAGGTTAGTGTAGCCGAAGCCTCTCGTCGCTCATCTATCGCTGGTCACCAGGCTCGCATCAAAGTCCTACAAGAAATGAGCGCTCTAGAAAATGTGGATGAAGATGAGGAAGAGTCTCTGGATGTTGAGGAGTGGGAACATCAGGGAAATTCCTACCTGGTCTGTCGCGAAACTATGATCATCTACAACGAGGAAGGTGAAGAAATTGGTAAGTGGGGAGAAGGAACTACTGCCGGGGCTCCTATTCCAGAGGAGTAGATGATGTAACTAAACCTAAAAATCAAAAAATATAAAAAAAACCATAAAAATCAAAAATTCAAAAAATCAAAAATTCAAAAAATCAAAAATCAAAAAAATCAAAAATATAGAAGATAAATAAGGAGTATGGACTCTAAGTTTATTTTCTATATTTTTTTATTTAGATTTCAAAATTTGAATTTAATTCAGATTAAATATATTTAGTTAACATTCTAATATACTCAATTCAAACATGGGAAAAAACAAAAGCAGAGGTGGAAAAAAACACAAAAGAGGTAAAGCTAATCGTAATACCAATAATGGAGACTTGGAATTAAAAGATGATCTACAAGAATATGGACTAGTTATTAAATTGCTAGGGAATTGTCGTTGTGAAATTAAATGTTCCGATGGTGTTACGCGATTAGGACATATACGTGGTAAAATGAAAAAAAGAGTATGGGTCAATACAGGAGATATCATACTTGCCAGTCTTCGTGATTATCAAGATGGAAAATGCGATATTATCGTAAAATATAATCCTAGTGAAATTAATAAATTAAAAAGTTATGGAGAAATCCCTCAATTATTTGATAGAAATGATAACAATGATACCTTAGAAAACTCAGAGATCGAGGAAGTATTCGATTTTGATGATATTTAAAACTATTTAAAATATAAACAAACACATTAATTAATGAAAAATTTACCGATTGATATATGGATCCATATTTATGAATATGATACTACTTTTCACGATATTTATGATACCATGAAAAAAGAATTTTTTTTAAAAACACCTTATTGGCGAATGAAATGGTTGAATCGAAACATGGATTATCATGGCGCCATTGATGAACAAAATACATTTAATCCACGCGATTTCCGATCACATTATAATAGTGTTCTCCAATTAACTGATTATTGGAACGAAACCTATCACCAACACAAATTGACACAACCTTGTTCTCCTCCCAAAACCGCTTTGGTAAATTGTGAAGTGGAATTCATTACCGATTGTATTGGTAATAATTCTTTTTTATTTGACAATTTAAAAATGTTACGCCATTATTATTATGATTATAAAAGTTGTAATCTTTATAAACCTGCTAAAAAATTATCTAAAAATATGCGGAGTGACTATACCACATCTAGCCAACAAACATACAAAAAGTCTTGTTCTTAGGTTATTTATTTTATCTTTACAACTACGTCTTTTTTTACCATCATTCATATTAACTATATACAATAAATTAAATTTATTATATTTTTTATAAACCTTGAAAATTAATTTTGATACTCGGTTCTGTGTTACTATATAATAATACTACAAACATGTCTACATCCTCAATTACAAGTAATCCCGTTACTACTGTTGGTAAGAAATTTAAAGATGAATATGGTGATGATGTCACTATAGTAAACGCAACTAAAGCAAATGAAAAAGATACTCTCGATCACATGGTTGACCAGTTGACCAATAAAAAAAGTCAATTTATCATATTGGAAGAGCCTGCTGCCACCGTTACCGCCGTTCGTTTGTCAAAAGATATGTTGGGTTATTATCACACTAAAAATGGAGGAGAAATGAAAAAATTTTCTAGAATATGGTTTGATCAATATACTGATTGGTTTGAAAATGAATTGGTTCCATCTGGAATTCCCTATCCAAAGGAATACTTTTGTATATTAGATATTCCCGAAAACCCTGGAGGTATGTATAAATTGTTTGGATCAGTTGGAGGAAGTGTTCAAATTCCTGGAAATAAAAGAGTTATCTCGAGATTTAATAAAAAACCTTAATGGAAATATCTCGACCAATTGTTTATGGAGGTAGAATTCAACGCTATCTCTTTTTTTTTTTATTCCATAGTTTGGCATTAGGAGGTAGGGAAAAAATTTGACCTACCATCTGGTCATACCAGGTATAGTACAAACCAACGCATTTCGACTTAGCACCAAATTACATACACAAAACAACAAACTATTAGACATGGACATCGATAAGCCTATTCGCTGGGCGGAAATGAGAGAACAAATCCACAATACTAAATGGGTGATTCAAGCCATTGTCGCCAAACATGGTGATAAGATGCCCGGGTGGGGAGAATGGCCGGCTCTGATCGACGAAGCCTACTCCGCTGTTGGGAAAAAATGGAATGAACCAGTAATGGTTCCCATTCCTTTTGATCCAGGCTGGCAAGCTGTCCTTCCTCCCAAACCAGAGAAAACTAGCCTCCCTAATTCGGGACCAAATGGCGAAATCATATTTGGCACCAAGAAGCCCGTTGAGGACCCAAATTACGCCCTGTCTATCTCATCCATCAGTGACGATGATGAAGAAGAAGATGATGGTTGGGGAGTATTGGTGATGAAGGAGGAGGCATACTCTAGACGTGTTTTGAAGCGTCTAGAGGAGGGAGAGGAGAGAGAGAAGAAACATGAAAGCGAAAATGTTAAGGTAGTCGCCCACATCAAAGACCTACCCGAAGGAACTCGTCTGGAAGATCTCCCAAGTGGCACAATTGTGGAACTGGATGAAGATGATATTGAATTCAGCGATACACCCATTGGAGAAGAAAGTGACGACGAAGTTGAACCACCTTCGCTCAAAGAATGTTTGAGAAAAATGGACTTAGGAGATTTTAAGTGGATTCGGGAATCATCAATTAGTCTTGAAATCGACGTTCGAATTCGAGCCGCATATGAAGTCTATGAGATAGACCAAGATTGGGATGAATTCCAAGATACCTGTCAGCGAATCGTCAAGTTTATCTCCGGAAATAACACTCTTGTTTTAGGATCCAATGAAAAAATAGGTGTCAATGGAATTGAAACCCGTCACATCGAGAAAGAAACAGTCATTCCCATGGATCAAATCGAAGTGGTCATCACGGAAAAAGAAGGCACTATACATCCGCACGAGTATAATCATGTGGAAAACGTCATCGCTCCCGCGAAAACTCATATTGGTGCTGTTCTCAAACAATGGTCAGGGTCCTGTCAGAAACATACGGGATGTGTTTGGGATCTCTTATGTGATTGCTCCAACTGTGACACCATTACCGCGCGAGCCGGCTTCTAAACTTGTATATAATACCTACAAATCAAAAATACAAAATACAAAAATACCAAAAATACCAAAAATACCAAAAATACCAAAAATACCAAAAACCAAAAATACCAAAAACCAAAAAACCAAAAAACCTCTTTATTTTTAGATATGGTTGTTTCCTAAAACTATCATACCTCTATACATATAGAACAAAAATTTGATTGTTACTGAAAATGTAGTTTACGATGTGAACACGATAACAGTACCAGTTTCAAACAATACACTGATATAGAAATAATTATATAGAACTAAATGATAACATCTCTGTTAGCTCATTAGGTAGAGCATCGGTCTTATGAGCCGAAGGTCATGGGTTCAAATCCCATACTGAGAAAGGCCAGACGTGGCAAAATCTAGGAGGAGGAGAATACGTAGGGAGCACGGAAATCTATATAATTAATAAAAGGCAATTGTGTTGGCAATTGAAATTGATATTATATATTTGGGGAGCACGGAAACATTAGATATGCCCCGAGTGGACTAAGGGAACAGCACGAAGATGTTGTTGGTATTTACCGGTCGTAGGTTCGAATCCTACTATCTAAGCGGTGGAGCACGGTGTGTAAAGTAATGTAATATAGCGCTATGGGTAGCACCCAATTTTGTAAATAGACTTCTTATTTCTCAGTTAGCTCAGTAGACAGAGCATCGGTCTTATGAGCCGAAGGTCGTGGGTTCAATCCCACACTGAGAACGGTCTGGTAAGCTTTATGGGGAAGCATTGGTCTTTAACACCAAAGAAGTGAGTTCGATTCTCACATCAGATAGACTGGATCGTGTAACCAGCCTAAATAATCACGGGTTATAGCTAACGATCGAAAGTTAGTTATAATCGCAAACCAACATCGAAGATACTAACGTATAGGCGATATGGTAACGGGGCGTTATTCAAAGCTAAGGGCGGACCGCGGAGATTTTGAAGATACGTTAGATAAGTGGAGGGGGAGGGTTTGCAACCAAATCCCGGACTAAGTAAATATTGGAGGCTTAGATGATTATAAGCGTAAGTGTCGATATGAGTGGGGCTTATAATAGGACGTAGTATACTAGGGTGGCTACGACTGGTAATTGCGACGGACGCTCGACAAGCGCAAGCTTGTTGAATTGGGCAATTAAGTCTTGGATGACTTTAAAAACCAAATCCCGGACTGAACTAGTATAGGGCGGGTTCAGACGACTTTAAGCGAATGGAGGGGCTTATAGTAGGACGTAGCATAGTGTTCATGGGGGGGCGCCTGGTAGGGCTCCGGTGGCTACGACTGGTAATTGCGAATGGAGGGGCAATTTTGTATGGAGGATGAGGCTGTGGAGGCCGGAACGCGTGACAATAGGCGGTCAAAATGGGGAGCACGGACACCGATAGTGAGCGGGTGGTACACGCGTCGAGTTTAAGTCTCGATTAATTACATTCTGTTTAAAAGGCAAACATATATGGGAGAACTATGAGTGAGGACGCTCAATCATAGTTTAAAGTATGTGTAGAGTGTAAATCACAGGTTCGATTCCTGTATATCGGAAGGGGAGCACGGTTATCATCCCATGTAGTCCAATGGTAAGGATATCTCTCTTTCACAGAGAAGATCGGGGTTCGATCCCCCGCATGGGAAGCTGTTGTAGATAAATTTTTTTTTGTTAAATAGATTTTAAATTTGACAAAAAAATTTATTCTAATAGAATATTAACATTATTGTAAAACATTGTACATTCCATTTGTCTTATAAACCAATATGAATTGTTGTCATCAACACGCACTAGAAGCTCCCAAAAGTCAATGTACCGCTGAACAGGTTCAAAAACTAGAAGAATATACACGAGAAATGTGGACGGGTATTGTTCCAGAACAGAATTCTCGTGGATACTTTGAACCTCTCCCTCCAAAGATATTAGATAGTCTGGTCAGAAACCCTATTAATTATTACGATCATAATTTTCACAATCTCCGATTAGAACATCTCGAAATATCAGAAGGATATCCAATTGCTTGGAGAAATAACGAAGGAAAGGTCACGTTTGTTCAATTACGACCAATCACTAGTGAAAAAAATAAACTGTTGCTGGGATGCGGAAATAATCCCACCTCAATATGTTATCATTATCCCATGAGTTCAGAGTTTGAAAAGGAATGTATTAGTTATGGAAGTGAATGTTTTGGAGCTGATAATACTTGGGCTAAAATGATCATTTCACAAACACTACGTGAACAAGAACGTGGAATGATACATACACATGAAGGTTACACAACCATTGATCCCAATCCCGTCATGAATCCTGATATTGTGGGTTTGTTTGGTTGGTATAAAATCCCAAGTGAATTAATACCCGATAGTAGTATGTCGGAAATATATTCTGAAGGGATTTCTCTAGATTCCTGTAGATATACGGATGATGAGTATAAACGTATTACCGGTAAAATAAAAAATGGACCTATCCGGGAAATTTGGTATGATTAAACTACTTCACGCGGAACCCAACTATATTGTATAATGTATCGTCTAGAAGGGACTTATAGGAATATCGGGAATTATACTGTTTTAGATTTTTATTTTTTTAGATTTTTAGATTTTTATTTTTTTATTTTTTTATTTTTTTTTAGATTTTTATTTTTTTTTAGATTTTTATTTTTTATTAGTAATTAGCACAGAAACACATCTTCGATCACTGGTTCCTCTCTTTCTAACGTATTGTCGACCGGTGGTGAGAAGATTCCATCAAATTTTGATTTGATTTCACGTTCCCACTTTTCACGACGATTCATCTCAGTTTGGTAGGCTCGTTTGGCCTTATTTCGCTGCTTCGCTGCCTTTTTAGCGACAATTGCTTCTTTTTTAGCGGCTTTAGCAAGTTTCTTAGCTGAAGCGAGAGACTTTTTTCGTTTCTTCTCTATGTATTCTGTCGCTTTCTTTGTGGCTTTGGCGGTCTTGGCATCTTCCTTCCATTTAAGCTTAAGTTGACTGCGCGTTGCTTTGAGATTTTTTTTGAAGGCGGAGTGGCTTTTTTTAGATTCTCGGATACTTTTACGAATAACGTACGCCGCAGTTGCTCGCGACGGAAGAGGTTTAATAGTTATTGCGTTGAAACCTTCATCCAACCATTCGTTCATATTCATCAATTCCTCCACACTATCGTCAACATTCGGTGTGTTGTTTGGTGGAAAACAGGTCTTGGTACCCCAATTTACTTTACACACCCACTCGTCTTGATAGGCATCGAGTGGATATTTTCTTTTCCCTTTAACACTATGGAAAAACCCGAATGGATGATACTTCCCATTATGCATTGGCATTTGTAACCAGTTACTGGTAACAGTCCCAACCCAATAGTGGTTGCCTCTAACCATATATAAGGTATCACCTATTTGAACACTGGTACGTTGGCGGGAGCGATGATCCGATCCTTTTAGGTTGTCAGGGTCGAGATGGATATCGATTGCGTAACAGCCTTGTTCTACTAACTCGTCAGCGACACCTTCCTTGTAGACTTTGCCGTTTCTGGAAACTTTAAATGAAGACATTTTGTTTGAGATTTTTGGTAAATATTAGTTTTTTTTGATACCATTATAGTAAAGTACATCCACATAGTCAAAATTGTTCTCAAGCCCTTTATACAAATCCTATATAAAATATATAGAGGGCTTAGATATGATTTGACGCTATATAGAGATTGGTTAGTTGTGTGGTATTGTGTATAGAACGCAAGTTATTGTTTTTAGATTTGAACATGTTTATTTGGATAATGAATGATGATATTCGGAAGCATCTAATCACTGTATGACTACATAATATTAGTTATTTCGTTGTACTAAAACATAGACCAAGTAAAAAAAACTAAGTCTAGTGGTTTTTAATTTCTTTTTTTAGAAGTTCTAATCGTTCCAGTTTTTCTACAAGAACTGACATGATTTCTGAATATTTATCTTATTCTGATTAGTTATCAAATTTTATTTCTTCCTTAACAACTTATAACTACAATAACATTTTATGATCAACTATTCATTTATTATCACCTTTATGTTGATATTTCTTTAATAAATCCATATATAATTTCTCCATTTTTTTATTTTCTTCTATTTGTTCAGGTGAAAAAAGATGACGGTTTTCTTCTCTAACTATAGGATAATATTTATTCATAATGTATGTTATCCCATACCAATTAGTGGTTCCATGCCAAAATAAACTTTCTAATATTTCTGGAGCTTGGTATACTAGACTGTTCATTAATTTTTTTAATTGATAAATACCCTCTTTGTTAATTTTAGCTATCTGTAAAAAATCTATTATTATTGGCAAGGGTTCAAAATTATTCATATTTTATAAAATCATTTTATTATAAAAAAATATACTTATCATAATCATTTTTTAATCATTTTTAATCATTTAAATAGAAAAAAATAATTGGCCCCATTTGGTAGGGACCAACGATTTTTTTATAGTTTTTATTTTTATAGTTTTTATTTTTTTTTTTTATAGTTTTTATTTTTATAGTTTTTTCTTTTCTTTTTTTATAGTTTTAGGTGTCTCAATATATACAATGTGTGAGACTATAAATAATTATTATAACACTAGTGTCCTCCATGATTTGATCTATGAAGTCCTTGGTAATAGAGATTTCTACCGCGAGACATTCCAGGTGGAGGACCAACGTTTCTTCGTAGAAGTCTAGTTGCTCCATTAATTGGCACATGCGCTGCTGCGGGACCGGCACCAGCTGAACTAGCTCTCTGGACACCGGTAAACGCAATACTTTCACTAGCACCTTGCGACACCTGTCGTAGACACTGTGTCGCTGAACGAAGACCACTACCTATTGCCTCATGGTCGTGTGCTGAAATAGTCAGAGAGGTTTCAGGGGCAAATCCAAACTGTCCACCCACTGACACCGCATCCATGTTAGCAGCCAGAAAGATCCCCTTGCCACCCTTTTTTCGGTAGAGTCTCATGGCAGAAAATAGCTCTTTGGCTGTCCAATTGGATGAATTGTCCTGGCCATCGGTGAGAAAGGAGTAAGACTGAGCAATGACTGGATTGAGTGCCCTCACACGACGTGGAAGAGAGTCACGATACTTGGTGACCGCGTGATTCTGTGCTGCCAGGCGCTCCAGTGCGGTGTCTATGTATCGAGTACATCCACGTGGATCCATACAATTTCCGATTTTCTCAGGGCTAGGCAGTTTAGCATGGTTGAGCTCCACGTTGTTCAGATGGACTTCAGCGGTGTCATCAAATGTCACGAAATCAAAGAAGGTAGGGACACCAGACTTCTTGGCATCCTCTTGAACCTGCTGGATCATCTTGTGAGTCATCTCCTTCTGTTTTCCACCCATAGAAGACATAGATCCAGATCGATCACCCGTGAAACCAGTAAAACTGGCCAGAGGTGGTGCTGGTGGACGTTTAGTGTCCTCGCTGCGTTTGACATGTTGTAGACAAGAAAGAGACATTGTTGTTTGATAGAGTGTTTTTAGTAATAGAAAGTTCTTAGTCGAAGTGTAGTTAATATTATGATAGCAATAGTGGATAATAGTCAAATTTTTTTACTACAATTTCTACCTACTAACACATAAGTGGTATAAATATACTTTATCCTCTTATTACCTGTTACTATTATTATAGCCTTTATGGTATTTCCAGGTAGGATAAAAATTTTGAAACAAATATCCTGGCTACACTGGAAAGTGCTCTAACTATACCCAGAACTATCACTTTCCTGTCAATATTTTGTCCACAAATCATCATGTATCAACGCCTACATCCGGATTTGTTTGATGGTAGTGACAAAGACATATTATGTGTAGCTCCCCAACAATGTCCTAAAGCAGACTACATATTACAACAGCTTAAAAAAACACTCCCTAAAGAATCCCCTCTTTGGCAACAAAAAAACAAAAAAGGTCGCCGACGCATTACACTTGGTAGAAGTGGAACTGGTCTAGTTGGTGGAACACCTGGTATTACACCATCATTGCCTTGGGAAGGAAAACAATGGTCATGGCTTCGCGAATTCGTCACCCAAAGGACTCGCGAATTAATCAACATGGGTATCATTCCAGATGATGTAGAAACAAACGCCCTTATCAATCTATATCCAAACGGAACTAGTAATATCCCTTATCATCATGACCGCACTGATAATTGTTTAGGCACTGTAGCCAGTTTCACTTTTGGTGAAGTAAATATGGTCAGAAACTTTCTGATTCGCAATGTTACTAGTGGTAATGAATTTTCCCTGGCTCTCCGTCATGGAGATATGTTGATTATGGGTGGTGATCTTAACACTAATTATCAACATGCCATCGAATCTATATCTAGAAATGACCCTAATTGGTCACACTACCGATATAACATCTCCCTCCGATTCATCATTCCCATCCAACCCAGGAAACTCAAAACAAATATGATATCATTCCAGAGAGAGAGTTATGGTTACAGTTTTACAGGTATTCCCGTCCATCACCCTCTCAAACACATGAAAGCAGTAGAGGTAAATAAAGTTCCTTATCAACGAGGTTATTGGATACGATTCAAAAGTTGGGGGAAAGTGGGATCCACCGTCAATGACAACCGAAAGGTTATCTCACTGGCTAGAGAAAAGTCAAACAAAAGAGTTCAATCTCTCCCTGACTTCTATTTTCTCTTCCCCGACAAAAAAAGTCATCAGTTAGCGATTAACGCCCTCGGTGATATTAAACCTTATCTAGCATGGAGATTTCCATCGGGATCTCGTTTCAAAGACCGAAAAATTGAATTTGGAGAAACGGTGGATCTCCTATTTGCTATAACTTCTGGTAAGTCTCATCGATTTGTTGTCCCGGATAACTACCGACATGGAATTCAAATTATTCCTATCCCTCAATCAAAAAATCTAGAAAAAAATGAAAAAAATGAAAAAAACAAAACAATTAGAAAAAAACCCACTAAAAAACTCGTGGAAAAACGTTATGGTTTCATTGTATCTGACCGCGCCGCAATCTCTCCCCAAAATCCCCCCCCAAAAAAGGGTATTAAATGGGCAAAGGCATGTCGTCTGGAATACGACGAATCACTCGAACACTGGCCCGATGTGGTAAACTATGATATACCCGGTCTCAATATGCAGTATCCCTATTCCCGAATGCTGTTTGGTGGAACGGATAAGTATCCGGACATGTCCCATAAAACCGTGGAAACCAGAACCTGGAATCTCAATCCCAAATTACTCCATCAACCAATTGCTATCATAGAAACTCCTGGTAAAATAGGTAAAAAACATGGCGTCGCCAAAGCACAAATTATTGGTGTGGTTAGGTTCAGTGAAATCATCCAATACGATAATCAGACACAATGGGAGTCCGATGTGGATCGTCATCAATGTCAATTTAAATTTAATGGAATAAATTGAATTAATCTTAATAAAATAATTAAATTACTTTTAAAATCAATTATTTTATTAATTAGTTTTTTCCAATTCCTTATTAGATATTATTTTACCTTTAATATTCACATTTGCTTTTACATTCATCCTTTCTCTTTCTCTTTCTCTTTCTCTTTCTATTTTTCTTTCTTTTCTCTTCTTCTTCTTTTTTTTAAATATACTAGCAATTCCTGTTAATCCCAATATTATACTTTTTTGTACCATTTATAATATATATATATAAAAAAAAACTATTTTAGAATTAATTTTAAACTTTTTTTAAGTAGAGGTTTATAATTCGTCGACAACTAACCACTCTATGTTCCATTTATCATATATAAATTTACGTTGTTTCTCTATCAGGTCACACAAATCTGATGTTTGTCCAGAGAGATTCTGTTCTTGTTCAAGTAATTCACTTAATATTTTACAGGCATCTTCTAGACCTTCTGTCTTTTTTTCTATTTTTTTCATTTTTCTCCTGGTTTTTACTCTGTTGGCTATGTTTCCACAGTCCATGATTGTGTAGATAATGATTTGATTTATTGTAGATGTTCTTTAGTTAGATATTTGTATGGTTTTGACGATCTGGACGTAACTGATCAATTTTTTCTAACTACCTATACTACTAATAGCTTTAATGTATCCATATGGATCTTTTAAATCTAAATTGAAATTAGCCATTTTACAATTTTACAATTTTTTCCCTGTGTTACCTCACAAAACGCGTTTTTTTCAAAAAACCTCCTGAAATTAAATTTATTGATGTTCATACTTTATAATGTTCGTTACCTTAATTTTGAAGGACAAAAATCGGGGTATTTTTTTTTTTGTTTTTTTTGTTTTTTCTGAAAAAACGCGATTTTGAATAATAAGATTCTAAAATTTTAAATTTAAAGTCACGTGTTAAAAAATAAAAATGTCTATTTGTTATCATTAACATATATAAACTTAGATCACTAATTCTCCATTTTCCCCAAGCTGGACCAACTACCGCAAAATGTCCTGGTGGTGCCAATCTACGTTTTCTCGGTTTTTCTAAATAATCTATGATTTCACACAATATATCATCTGATAAATCTAATAACATTACTATAAAAAAATAATATTGTTTTAAGTAATTTAATTGTAAATAAATCTCTATCAATCTTCTTCAAATTCATTTTTGGTGACTGTGGGAACAAATCCCGACTCAAGGGGAATATCTCTCAACAACGACATATTACCTTTATACATCACCTCCATCTTTCGCAATCTTTCCAGAGGAGTATCGGTGGATCCCTTTTTTCGACGAAATCGTTTTCCAGTAGCAATCTTGTAGACAGCCTTTAATTTATCTGTTTCCTCCTTCAACAATTTCTTATATTTTCTCTCTCTCGTCTTCTTCTCCAGAATCTCCGTTTTTTTCTTAGCAGCCTTCTTCCTCTCCATTGCTCTGAGTTTCTTCATATCTGCATCATCTGCTAAATCATCCCAAGCCCATTCAACTACTTCTCCCATTAGATAATCCATTGTTTCACATTTTTTTTCAAGGGATTCCTCATCTGTGACAGTATCATCATCACTATCGTATTTATCACTATAGTCCATGTTGAGATTATACATGAAATCATCTGCTGGCGAACACAATCCCTGTTTTTTATATAGTTTAGCATGATAGTTGCTGGTTCCGAACCAGCTTCCATTATTATGAAGTTGATAATAAACCCCACCTACTAATCTCATGGCTTCAGCTGTTGTATTACTACATTCTCCCATACCTGGAACATGTTTATCAAATAAGATTTCATACTTTTCTTGAGATGGATGTGTTTCTGACCAAAAAGACATTTTGTTTATTATTATAGCTTAAATTAAGGAACAAAAGTATAATTCTTATCAAATTTTTCAATCAGTACATTTGGTTATAAATGATAGTGTCTATCCGACGTCTCCATAAATGAAGTTTTAGTTTAATACCTTCACTGGCACAGTGAGATATCAGATCTCTCGCCGTTCTCCGTTTGAAACCAACACCCACCAGATCCATCAGTATAGTCTTTTTAATTTTTTTTTCTCTCTTTTTCCTTAGACGTTCTTTATGAGCCATTCTTTCCAAAAAACATTTTTTCTTTTTAGGATATCTCCTCGATTTAAGGTTTTTTTTACAACAGGGTCCTCTACAATTAGGACATGGTTTTTGTTTAATACGATGGTGGCAAACTTTACATAGTGGATTTTCACCTTCAGATATTCTATTTGTCTCACAGTTCATTCTAATCAGCGGATGCATCCTGTAACCTCTCTTTTTACAATTGATAAAAATCATAGTATCACTAGCTTTTTCCTCAAAACAGACAATACATTTTGAATTAGTTTTTTGTTGAGTAATGGTTATGGATCTATTGGGTCCAAACTGTAATACGAAATCCTCTTCCAATATAGACATATATTTAGGTCCGTTGGTTCTAGACCTTTTACGAGTTTTTTCCTTAGACGACTGTTTCTTAGAAGCCATTCTGGAAAAATAGTGTATTATGCTATATAATAGGAAATAATGTATTTCAAATTTTTTAACTAAATAGAAAAAAATAATTTTGTCAAATAAATATCTCCCGTTCAGTCACTACTTATGGGTGTTAATTGTTTTTCCAACTCATCAATTCGTGTTAGGAGAGTCTGACATAGACCCTCTCGTTCAAAAAGTGCTGCGATTATTAGACGGAAAGCCTGATCATCATTACCCTGTCTAAATTCCTTTCTAATGGCGGCAACCTCTTCCAGGGTAGATCTAGCTAGCATTTCGCGACGCTTCTGTTTGGAGTTTCTTCTGGACATAGTTATGGCATGTGTGGATAGTGTATAAAATTTATGGACTTGACTTAGTCGGGTCAAATTTTTTAACCAGCATCTATCCCACCATTTTGTTCTATCTCTTGAATATTGTCGGGACTGTTTCTATCCACACCCATATCTGAAATAGTTTCCATATTAAAACCCAATTGATTGGCGAATGCTATATGTGAATTGTTAATTAACGTAATTGCTGAGCCATAATTATTATCTATACACCAACTTACTAAATTAACATCTCCTTTCCATATAAATATAGCAAGCAACACCTGTCCTATAAATGATTTTTTTTCTTCTGGTAGGATATTGTTTTCATCAGATATAACTTGAATAATAGTAGATAATACCGATTGTTGACTATCTGAAAAGTTACTACTATTTATTATGGTTTCAATATTGGACATGTGTAAGGAAATAACGTTTTATTTTAACATACATTATTCACAATATAATTCAAATTTGACATCTATTATAAATAAAATAATTTTCCCCTCCCCCTTTTAGAATTTTTTTTAAGTTACGTTTTTTAAGTCCCGCGCCGGCCCCAAGGGGCCATTAGGATGGGTGACAGGGAAACCAGGGGTTTCCCTTTTGATTTAACCCTTCACTCTTTTTAAGGTATAAATCCCATTTTCTCCCTTCACTTCTATCTCCGTTATCTTATCTTCTGGAGTATTCGCTATTCTCATATCTGAATACTTAATCGCACACCCCATACTACAACATGGACCATCATATTTATATCTCCTTTCTTCTGGAGGTTTAAATAAGTCCGCCACATAAATGGATATTCTACTACTACCACAAATAACACAATTCATTTTAGATCTTTATACCATCGACATAAAATAAATTTAATTTCAAATTTAAAATTCTATCATATAGCCACCACATGGTTTGGTTCACACCTAATTACCATGAAGTTCCACAAATTTAAGTAGTCCCTGTCAAGTCCTCATTTATACGGCGACACAAGCTGATATTTTACATAATCCTGATAAGGGTTATTATGAATAGTTAGAATGCTACTTTCTCTACCATACCATCTATATAATTCTGTCTTACCTATATTATTTAAAATTATATTTAGATCACTCAAATCTGTGTCTAAAAACTGTCTTCTAATCTTTTTAGCCTTTCGTTTAAAATATATATCCTCTAATTTTTGTAGAGTAACTTTAAATTTTTTTCTATGTTCTGGAGAAAAACTTAAAATATGATCTACTATTTCATCAGGTAAGATGATTTTACTCATATTAATAGATATTTAATTGTCATGTTATTTATATTATTTCAAATTTATGTAATTACCTTATAATACCCCCCTCTGCTAAATTAATTATTGAAATTTCTATTTTACATTACTCAAAAATTTGATTTTTTTTTTACTAATTAATATAATATTACACTTTCATATCTTACAAATGTCTCTTCAATCTGTATATTATAATCCTCCTCAATCACCTACAATGGATGACACATATAATCCATGGGTAGATCTCATATCAACCAAAGTCCTCGAACACAATCCTGAAAGATACCATCAATTATTACAACATTGTATCGATAACCAAATTGATGTAAAAGATATTATTAATGATAACAGTGAGTATCATACTTGGTATTCCAATCATATCATGTGTTTATCATACATTGTGGGTGACTTAGAGAATACTCCAGACGATGATTCACGTTTTTATGGTAAAAATACTGTAGTTAATGATGAATTAGGAGTCAATATTCTCAACTGTTTATTGGAGTTAGGTGTTGAGTCAGATGGTAAAAATTATTATGGACAAGATGTCTTCCAATCTTTGGCAAGTGATCATACACTCACTAAGAGGACACATAATGATACTTTTAAAAAGATGATCAATAATATTAGACGTAGTGCTTCTCCATAAATATTATTATTTAGTATAAATTATAGAAAATAAAATTGAATTACAAAATTTATTTTTTTAATTAGTATCCAAAACATGCAATCAACACAATTCAAAGTCAGTTTAATAGGTGATACCGCTACAGGCAAAACCTCTTTTATAGAAAATTTATTATATGGTCAATCACGTATAATAACACCTTCTTTACGTCAAACTATTGGTGTTGATGTTACACCATTCGATTATAAATATCTTGGCAATAGATATAGAATAAATTTTTGGGATTGTGCAGGGGATAGTCGTTATATAGGATTAGGAAAAGGATATATAACAAATAGCAATTTAGTAGTTTTATTCAACGGTGATGACACATTGAAAAATCAACAGTTTTCTGAATGGATTCCATCACATATACCTCATTTGGTTGTCAATAACGCATTAGATACACACGCTATTATAACCTCCATACGAAATAGATTATAGATATATGAAATTATTTTTTTCGATGACTGTAGGATTCGAACCTACGCGGGAAAATCCCATCTGATTAGCAGTCAGACTCCTTAACCACTCGGACAAGTCATCCATAAATAAAAAAATGTTTCAACTTTCTATATTACGGCACGCTTCCCCTGCTCGCGAAGCATTCACTGGTCAATGACCAGGTGGGTTTCGATCCCACGACTTCCGGCTTATAGAGCAATTAATAGCTGTGAGAAAATTTGAGATCCTGCCCGGACTCGAACCAGGTTCCGACAAAGCGGATGCCACCGACTGGCCCAGGATTGTATTACAGAATACATATGGTTTCATAAGTAGGATTCGAACCTACGATGCTATAAAGCAGAGAGCTTAAGTCTCACCCCTTTGACCGCTTGGGAATTATAAACAATTGCTGTTAGTATTCTTTTTAATATGTGGCTGCTGTGGGATTCGAACCCACGAAGCCGAAGCATGACATCTTGAGTGTCACCCCTTTGACCGCTCGGGAAAACAGCCTAGTTTCTTTTTCCTTTTTTGTTGTAACCTCCTTTGACCTCTTGGATACTTGGACAATACATGTCCAAGGCGGGATTCGAACCCACGAAGCATAAATGCGGCTGATTTTGAGTCAGAAAACTTGAATTGCTGTAAGGAAAAATGATTGTAACCGTACTCCCCGTGTTTTGAACATATTGTTTATGGCTACCTTTTATATCACCACATCTTGTTCTGTTACGTAGTTTTATGCCGCGCCCAGCCTGTCCTTGGCAGGACTCGAACCTGCAACCTCCTGCTTAGAAGGCAGATGCGCTAACCATTGCGCCACAAAGACTGAAAAAATAATTATTGGTTCCCATGCGGGGAATCGAACCCCGATCTTCTCTGTGAAAGAGAGATATCCTAACCATTGGACTACATGGGATGATGCTACTTTCTATGTATGTGAGAAAGTATAAATTAGCGAGAGTAGGTTTCGATCCTACGACCTTTGGGTTATGGGCCCAACACGCTTCCACTGCGCCACCTCGCTTTTTTGAACTATTTTCTGTTGGGTGTTATAGAGCGCTCTTCCACTGAGCTACGGGGCCTAAAGATATAATGGCCCACGGTAGGTTTCGATCCTACGACCTCTCCCTCATGAAGGAAAACAATTATTGCTGTAAGAAAATATGATTATATGATTATCCTTGGTGCTCTTACTAGGATTCGAACCTAGGACTCCCGATTCAAAGTCGGACGTGATCACCCCTTCACTATAAGAGCTGTTAAACTATTTTATGCTCGATATGGGGGTTGAACCCATGACCTTCGGCTCATAAGACCGATGCTCTACCGACTGAGCTAAACGAGCTAAACTAGCTTAAAGAGCTAAAACTATATATATTAGAGTATATGTGCCCGATGTGGGAATTGAACCCACGACCACAAGATTAAAAGTCTTGCGCTCTACCGACTGAGCTAACCGGACATGTCTGTTTTCATGTGTTTTTTCTGAAAATGAAATTTTTATAGTTTTTTGCTGTGTGAAAACATGATTATGGCTGCTGTGGGATTTGAACCCACGCGTACGAATACAGGGCATCTTAAGTGCCTCCCCTTAGACCAACTCGGGCAAACAGCCAGTAATAGTTTTTTAAGAGATCTATCAACTCTTTGGCTGCTGTGGGATTTGAACCCACGCGTACGAATACAGGGCATCTTAAGTGCCTCCCCTTAGACCAACTCGGGCAAACAGCCTTTGGTAGTTTTTTTGAGTTCTACCAACTCCTTTTTCCTATGAAATTTTTTATGATAAAATTTTAGTTGCTGTAAGGAAAAATTTTTACCGAACTCCCCAATACCCACAGCAGGACTCGAACCTGCAACCCCCAGATTAGAAGTCTGGTGCGCTATCCATTGCGCCATGCGGGTTTTTCAGATAACTATTTTTGAAAGATTTAACCTATACTATCTTCAAGGTTATTAAACTGAAAATGTTTTTTTTGATTTGGTTAATTGCTGTTAGTTATCTTAATTACGCTCCGTGCTGGGGTCGAACCAGCGACCTCACGATTAACAGTCGTGCGCTCTAACCAACTGAGCTAACAGAGCTTTTCTACTTTCGAGAGTTTATATATTTTAAATATATAATTATAAAATTTTAGTTGCTGTGTGAAAGTATGATAGAATGGATTGACTCTTTAGGTTTTTACAAACCTTAGAGTAGATCTCGCGAGCCGGATTTGAACCAGCGACCAATCGATCTACAGTCGACCGCTCTACCAACTGAGCTATCACGAGCTCACTGATTAGTATTTATTCGATTTAGAGTGAATTTTTATTGCTGTGACTAATCATTATATTACCCTGACACGGACATTTGCTCGATATGGGGGTTGAACCCATGACCTTCGGCTCATAAGACCGATGCTCTACCGACTGAGCTAAACGAGCTCGTCGTCATTCATTTTTAATATGATTTGTTTTGCTGTATGAATGAGTGAGTCTATAATATTTCGCTGTAAACAGTTTATGTGTCCCTCCATCGGACACTTCATTAACACTTACCTTTTCCCGGTAATCAAATTTTTTTTTCCATATTAATTTTACTATTCATTTTTACGTGTCTAATTTATTTATCGAGAATCTTACACGCTTCTCAACCTTAATTATCGAGTTATCCTTAAGTGTTTTTATTCTTATTTATTTATTATTTATTTATTATTTATCTTATATCATTTTATATTTGACTTAAGCAAAAACCTAATCACCAACATCAACGCTGTAAACACTATGATAAGTCTATACATTATATACATCGGTTTTTTATTTAGAATTTAGACGCATGTCTTTGTCCTTCTTACCAGTTCAGCTAAATAGCTATCTTTCCCAAAAAAAAATTTAATTTATCTAATTTATCTATTTATTATTTACCAACATTAGTTGTGACTAAATAACCGCCTATTACTTACACTACTCCTCTCCTTCCAAGCAATATATTTCTCCTCTTCTTTCTGATACTCACGACGAAGCTTTTTGGTTTGACTCATACACTTCGTCCACTTCTCCGCTTTCTTTAGAAACATAGTACTTACACATTCATCACTACCTACATCCATCCTCCCCCTAGAACGAACCCCATACTTACCTATACACTTACGTAGACTTCTCAAACTTGATCCATTATTATTATAGATTGAAATCTTACCAGAAGTCGCCTGACGAGTCCCATATTGATGAGTCTTAACATTTAAATTAATTCCCTTCACTGGAAATCTCTCAAATCTTTCCCAAGCAGTGTCTAAATGACGCCCCTCGTCGTAATTGATCCAGTCCTCTTCGGTCGTTGGGTTAAATACACAGGCACCATACTCTATCTGTCCATCCACCGTGCGACGATAAATTACATGGAAAATACGATCACTGGTCTTTTCTCCAAATACACATTCGAAAAAGGGTATACTCTCATCCAACCTCTCTACATTACTTGTTAGAAGACGTGCTCTGATATCATAAGATACCTGTTCCTTATCTCGAATCTTGTCTTGTTCATACTTATCTATCGTTCTATTATGAAGCTTGGTAGTCTTATTCATACTATGGATATACTGTTTTTCACGAATAGAAACCGTCTCTGGTGGAGTTCCACTTGGACGATGCCTAACCCCGTTTTTACAAAGAATAGTAATAATCTCACTCCTAAACTTACTACTATTCAAATACTCTTCCTTTTGTCCCCTCGTTTTTATATCCTCCGGATAACCATTCCAAATAGTCTCTACCGGATATCCCTTAATCCTTTTAGTCGCCGTCATTATATGCCTAATACGATCTTCATCACTTATTTTATTATGTAGTGTATCAAAAGCAAAGTTATAGATCGTCGCCCCATACTTAATATTTTTACCATCAATACTCATTCTAATAGTATAGTGTCGCGATCCCTTTTTAAATGATATGATAGGCATTTTAATTTTAAAAGGTTGATGAGGGTTTCCTGTAGTTTTATAAAGTTTCTTCATCTTGTCTGGTAGATAACATTGATTCAAATTTTTCCTCTAAACCAAATTGTAGATAGTATATAAATTTGACTCCACTTTAGCACTATAATATTATTTAAACCAACTGGTTCTATATCGAACTATATACACTGCTATTACTTTTATAAATATGACCACTCCACAACCTCCAACCTTGATTGGAAATCTTTTCAGAGGCTCTGGTAATGATTCTGAAAATCTAGACATTATTTTCTCTTTCTCTACTACACAACCTAACATGGGATCTTTCTCATATCCCGCTAATAAAAAAAATATTTTCAATGAATATAGTCGCAGTTTCACCTTCATTTGCGACATATGGGCAATATATGTTAACTTCAGAAATGGAAATATCAAAAATATTGTAGGCGATACATCTATTGTTAATATACCTTATACCGAATTTGCATTTAAACAAAGTTGGGACCATAATATGGAAACATACCAATGGAATGCTCTCGATTTTAGTAGATCGTTTGATTACGCATCGATGATTACTCATTTAGCCGAACTAGGAAATATTACCTCCGCATTATCCATGATTTCTCATATGACTAATATGTCCGTTATCGATCTCGAAACTATACACTGTCTACGAGATGACATCACTATGTTCTTCCAATCCGTCGATCTTAAGTTAAGTCTCGCTGAGTTTAAACAAATTCCTCGAGCTGTTATGGGTAAACCCCTACTCAAACGACTTGGTAAAGAAATTCCTAAAAAAGAAGAAGACTTCCCCGTCTGTGTTATTTGTATGGATAATATTAAATCCCGACAACACTGCACTGTCTTAAACTGTGGTCATCTCTATCATCTCGATTGCGCTAAACAATGGTTCACTAAACACTGTGAAAAACCCACCTGTCCATGTTGTCGAGCAGAAGTCCAAGTTACCAGAGACTCTATCGACCAAGTCGTTTACGATGATATAGATTGGCAAGCCGTACGTGATAGAGATGAAATCGACCTAGTCGAACCACCCTATGTCGCCCGTCAGTTGAATTTCGATGACATCGAAAGTGATGACGACTCTGGTTATGACAGTATGCCGCCTCTCATCGATGAGGAAGGTATTGAAATAGATGACGACATTCCCGACGAGGAATTAATGGAGATGATGGATCGAGTTGAAGCTAATCTACTTAATCGAAATGTGTCTCCTGAAAATGTCTCCGAACAGACAACCACAAACACTGAACCCATTCCTCTAAGTTCTTTGGTGAATTTTACTCAGGATGAGATAGATATGTTGGATGAAGAAATATGGAATACTCTAGTCAGAGACAATCATTCCCAAAATATCCCAATCGATTCCATTCATATCACGCCCAGAAGCAATGAACGCACTCATAACATGATTAGTCGTGGTCCTTCCACTAATGTCTAAATTTTATTACCGGTAAATATATATATTCTTTCTGACAAATTATTTTTTTTTTTAAATTTGATAAATTTCTTTATACAATTTATTTATTTAACAATATCTCTTTATGATTATCAGTGAAAATACTGAACAAATCGCACACTCTCATCAATTACACATTACTCGTGGTTATGAACTTAAATTTTTCTCCAGATGTAGTCATTTTACTAGGTTTCAAAAAAAAATATATCACCCCATTGAAGTTATTCTTCCACCAAATACAAATGTTTTAACTATTATGGACATTGTTCTTAATATTATGGATAATTGTCATGGTATCCAACATCATAAATTACCCAAAAATGAAAAATATAACTTACAATTACAGCAAAATGGAGAAAATAATTCTATTAAAATTATTGGCTCATACATAGATATCTTCCAATTTTTAAAAAGTTCTTTTGGATATCAAATGCTCACATCTATATTTGATGATAATTTTGATATTATTGATTCTACCAAACAAAATAAAAGAGTGTTGAATGAACAAGAATTTATAAATATTACTACACCTGTCACTTCTCTCGATAAACTCTCTCATTCTATATGTCCTATCTGTCTAGAATTAATGGATAATCATACACCCTTGGTTGAAACATGTTGTGGTCACCACTTTCATCGTAATTGTTTAAAAAAATGGTTAACAATCGATTGTCATCAACCCAATTGCCCTATGTGTAGAAACTCATTTATATAGTATACCTTCTCAAACATTCCATTTTACCTAACTTTTTTCTATTTTGGTTCCCAAATTCTTTTTTCCACATGGACCCACTATTATAATTACATCATCGCTATCTATAATCTCATCTATAATCTCATCTACACTTTCGCCTATACTTTCATCTCTGCTCTTCTGTGTTGATGACATATTATTTCTTTCATTTAAATAATGACTTAAAATATTATTAATATATCGTCGCTGTTCTCTCACTCGTACATAGTTTTCTACTATTTCTCTTCTTAAATTTTCTTCTGCTTCAGCACTTATTGTTCTGTCTCCCCTACCACTACAAAAAGAACAAAGACAAAATATTAAAATAAACATACATACTGATATTAATAAACCAAATTTTATTATTATAGTTTCCATACCCTGGATAAATCTCAAAAAACACCTTAATATATAAAACCTAAATGATTATAAGGTTATCAAAATTTATAAATAAAATAAAATAAATATACTTTTTACCTATTTTATTTTAACCTATTTTAAATTAACTTATACTGTCCAACTAAGTGGCTTATCGTCAATTTTAAAATGTGCTGGACGCTGACGTAAAATTGTATCTCTTGGATCTAACCTATCTGATAAAGTTTTCGAATATTCCCCATGAGTCGTCGATTTAGTATCATCATATTCTACTACTACTTTCTTTCGCATGGTATTATCCAAATTATCTTCTCCCAGCATCATCCAATCTGGCTCTTGTTTTTCCAGCTCAGGTTTATCCACATATAGTTTGTCTCCCACACTATTTTTATGTAAAAGGTTTTTTAATTCTTCTTTGCTTTTCCCACCCACCATTAGGTAGTCTTGACGATCTGTTGCTTTAGATGCTAGCTTCTCGCGCTTTTTGTTAAATTCTCTCATTCTTTTTCCACGCTCCTGTCTGGCTTTCTCTAACTCTTCTTCAGAAAGATCCTCATACATATCCCTCTTTTTGGACTTACGCACTCGTCTACTACGCCGTCTTGACCAAATATCCCCCTTCTCCATTGGATCACCCATCTCTTTTAAATAATTTATTCTATTTCTAATAGCAAACATTACTAAAATCAACCATATCCCTACTAAAATCATCATCGCTTGGTATATAGTAATCATTTTTATAAATTGTTAAACTGGTAAGATTATTTACTATTAATAAACTAAATATAAGATATCAAATTTTTAAACTAAAATAAAAAAAAATAGTTTGTATACTTTTTAAATTAATTTATTGTTATCTATAGTCCCTTTCAATCCAAACTTGCCAAATTATCGTCATTATCCTCGATAAACTTTTTCAGTTCATCTATAATATCGAAAATCTTGCCCCACTCATTCTTGTAGAGAGTGATTGGGAACCGCCTAATATTATTAATTTGAACCGCTCCCTTCTGGCTCACCTTTACCTCTGGTTTCTTCTCGCGCATTTTTGCTCTATGGGTCTTCTTCTTCTCCTCCTTATAAAGCGCATTAATCTCCGCTAGTTTCGCCAATAGTTGATCCTGGTTCATTAGCGAAGCATCATCAATCTCTCCCAAGGTGGTATTTGGCGAAACCTTCGTTAGTGAATCCCCTGGAGTCAACGTATTTGGAGTTGTCGCAGATACCAGTGTCGCCCCTCCCCTCAATCTTAGAACTAGATGAAGAGTCGCCTCCTTCTGGATATTGTAGTCACTTAGTGTTCGCCCATCTTCCAATTGCTTTCCCGCGAAAATCAAACGCTGTTGGTCTGGTGGAATTCCCTCCTTATCTTGAATCTTGGTCTTAATGTTCTCAATTGTATCAGATGGCTCCACGTCCAAAGTAATGGTTTTACCAGTTAGAGTCTTTACGAAAATTTGCATGTTGTATAATGTGTCTTGAAAATGTGTTGTTATAGAATATGTGTTGTTATTACCATATCTCTAATAGAAAAATTAAATCAAATTTTTTTTCTACATATAGTCCCCAGTATGCTATTTTTTACTTATTCGTCGCTCATTGTTTCTACCACCTGGGTTTGACTATATTTACTGATACGACTACTTATTACCCCCACTGCTTTATCTATCGAATCTCTAGGTCCCCAAAATTCTATAGTATTATTATCTCTATTATGCCAGATAAAATCTAAATCACACTGTTGAGTAGTCAAAATGAAATAACATCCATTTCTACCAATTACCTGTTTTAGGATATTCTCGTCTTCTGGAGCAACCATTGTATATTTATATACTTGATACTTATTTCCAGCATTTCTAAGAGATTCTAATCCTCTTTTAAAAGATTCTGGTATCGTTCTTCCTTCTAGTTTATTTGATATTTTAGTAAACGCATCGAAACATCCCACCTTTTCATATTCACTATCATTTTTGTTGTTAGCTTCCATACTATTTGTCGTTTTCTCTTGAGTTGTGTTAAAATCCATTAGTATTGATATAATATTTATCTTTAAACATAAATATTATTTTTATTCAAATTTATATCTCTATACTTAAAAATAGAAATTTATATAAATAATAATGAATGAAATAGCCTCTGACACTCCTAATGTGAATAATACACAATTAGATAATATTAGAAATAAAATCGCATCTACCGTTCAAGGTAATAAAAATGTTCCTACACTATATGGTCATATTGATGTTATGACCAGTTCTCATATCTATGTTATTAAAACTATGGATCAGTGGTGTTCTGGTATTGGTATTCTCGAAATCTTTCACCAGTCTTTCCCCAATAAAACAAAATGCTTACATCTATATAATATGGCTAATACACCTAATCTTCTCAATAAAATTATTACTATTACTAAATCTATGAGAATTGAATTAACCGTTGAACAGTAATTGACAAATATAAATTTGATTAATTAATTATTAACAAATCGTATATATAAAAAAAAGAAAGTTATTAAAATGGATGCATTAAATTTCTATAATAATACTGTTACTATTAATGATTTATGGTACGACTCACATCGTAGTTTAATTGAAAGAGTCGCCACTGAACTTAATCAAATCGATCAAATTGATTTATTGGTAGAAAAATTCCTTGGTAAATCTCTTAAACTTAAAAAATTTAAAGATCCTAATAAACCTAAACGTGCTAAAACGTCTTATTTATATTTCTGTCAAGAAATGAGACCTGGTGTTAAAAATAAGAATCCTGAATTAAAATTAGGTGGAGTTATGAAAGAACTTGGTAAAATGTGGAGCGAACTCACTGAAGAAAAAAAAGAAAAATATAATGAACTATATGAACAAGATAAAATTAGATATGAAGAAGAAATTGAAGAATACTATTAAATCTATACCTATAGAAAAAATAATTTGAATTTTTATTTTATTTATTGTTTAGTAATAAAACCAGTCTCTACAGTCTCTACTAAAACAAAATGAATATGTATTACGCTGTCAATTCGGCCATAGTATATATTGGTTTTGGATATATATGTGTCGTTGGAACACTATTAATTATAAACAAAATATGTCTAAAAGATAAATAATTTTATCCACATTCAAAAATAAAGAATCGAGTCTCTAGGATTTTTTTTTAAGTTACTTTTTTTAAGTTACTCTTTTTATATTTAAATGGCAAAAAAATAGTTTTTTTCGACTGTGGTTTCACACAGGGTTTTATCTTTTTAGTTTTTTTAGTTTTTTTAGTTTTTTAGGTTTTTAGGTTTTTTTTACTTTTTAGGTTTTAAGTTTTTTTGGTTTCGTATCCCTAACGCCCGTATTCCATCTCAGCTGGTTCATACCGATCCGTCGAAGGGCTCCTGGGGCTCTGTCTATTGTCTCGACTATTTCGTCCACGTCTATTCGATACTTCCCAATCCCCATCATCTCTACGCCCTCCACCACGCCTTCCGCCGCGATTGTCTCGCCTGTTGGATCTACTATCGTTATTGTAGTGACGCGGTGGACGAGATTCGCGAGAATCACGAGAATCACGAGGTGGACGACGATCGTCTCTATATTCCCTAGGACGACCGTCTTGGCTTTCCTCTTTTCGCTCGATCGTTTTGCCAGTATTGTCGCGGTAGCGATTCCAGAGAAGCTGTCTTCCACTGTTCACTACTCGCACAAGCTTCATCCCATGAGCCAGAGCAAACAGAATCTGCTTGAATGGTCTCTGAAGACTCTTGTCATTCTTCGCATCTTCTGGGGCCCACGATGAAAACGTGCTCACGTAGAGATGAGATAGCTCCCCTCGTCGATAACACTTCCGCGCTAGCTGACCCTGTGCCTCCATAAAACACCGAGCCAGCGCAAGTGCTTGACGCTCCACCCCACGCGGTAGACCATTATCCGCAGATGGATTGACTTCGCTTGGTATGTCCACGCGCTGAATATTGGATGATGTATCTACTACCTCGCTTACCACCATGGTATCGTTCTTTGAATTGTTAGTTGAAGACATTGTTCTGTAGTTGTTTGAAGATTTGTCGAATATTAGATTTTTTGTTACCATTATATTAGAGTACATCCAGATAGTCAAATTTTTTTTTCTATATTCCTATAACACCACTTGTCTAATAAAATATATAAGGATTTTGATATTAATTATATTTACCCTCTTATATTAAAATTTTTTTTAGTCTTTTTTGGAATAAAAAAATAGTTTTTTTCGACTGTGGGTTTCACACAGGGTTTTATCTTTTTTATGGATTTTTATTGGTTTTGTTTTTCTGTTTTTTATGGAGTTATTATCTAGATTTTTTTATTGGTTTTTGTTTTTCTGTTTTTTATGGAGTTATTATGTAGATTTTTATTGGGTTTTTGTGGATTTAAATATAATCAGGGTGGGAGGGGAGTTTTAGAGGGGAGGGAGGGAGGGAGGGAAAATATCGGGTAGGATATCTATAGGTCACTTATTCATCATCATCCGAATCAGACTCACTGTCCGCAGCATCTGCCCATGATCCTGTATATGGTTTAAACCCTACAAAACTTATCGGAAGCTTCGTCGACTCCTCCTCTTTCTTCCCTTCACTCGATCGCACTTCATCACTCACTCCATTCGACCAACTTCCTATATCTTTTTCCACTATTACTGAGTCGCTTAGTTTTTCGAACTCATTTAAACTCGGAAATTTCTTCTCAACACTTAGTTGGATCCTACGAGCTGATCTCGATTCTTTTGTTTTCTCTTCATATGCTGACACCTCATTCCAAGATATATCATGAATGCTTAACTTCTCCGCATCCTCGAATCGTCCCATTCCTTCTAACTTGTCGATTTCGCTTTCAAACAGTTGTTGTCGGATCCCCCACCGCTTTCTATTCTCATTCTTCCGAGATGCTATCGCACCTGTCACCTTGAATCCTAGTGTCGGCTTCAAATTCCCCTCTGTCGCCTTCAAATTCCCCTCTGTCGCCTCCTCTTCTTCCCCACTTGAATACTCCAATCCTTCATAACGATTCGAACGATTCGAACTTTCCGAACTATTCTCCGTCACTTTTTGATAACGTTTTTTATGGAATTCCCGTTGACTTTGGAAATAACTTTTCTCCGCATCTTGGATCTTTTGGACCCCTCGTAATACTCCCGATCTCGTGTCCGCTGTCACTACAAAACCTCCCTCCTCATGCTTGTGGACTATATAACAATTATCTCCTGCTATCTTTTTTATATTTTTTATTCCTACTCCACCCTTTCCGATAATTGTACCTATCGCCTCTGGTGATACACTTACCACTTCTGACGGCCTCTTTGGATTTCTCAGTTGATCCGCAGCATTTCTCACTGCTTCTACTGAATTCGCCGAAATGTAGAAACTATCCGCATTTGACACACGCCCTTGTTTCCTTACATAATCTCCCAAATTATGCCCACTTCGAGTCGCATCCTCCTCATTAAACGCTACTATGTAAGTCCCATGTCCCACTGACTTACTCACTTTTTTTAAATTACTTCCCCCTCCCCCTATCAGTTTTCCCACACTCCTTCTATCCACCCTTATTGAACCTTCGAATCTTTTTGCCATTGTTAAGTATAGTCTTTCTTTTTATAGTAATATCCTCGCTTTTTTTCTATCTCCCATTTTTAAAACACTTAGTCAAATTTTTCTCACTACAAGGGGGACCGCTGGTTCCCCTTTAAAACCCCTCCTAGATTTACTCTCGCTATACAAGGGGGACCGCTGGTTCCCCTTTAAAACCCCTCCTAGATTTACTCTCGCTATATCTTATCCCTATTTTACCGGAAATGTTAGAGTTGCTGAATTCTTCTTTGCACCAAACCCGTTTTCTAAAGTATAACTTGTATCTGTGTTCTTTGTCACCGTAATAATGTCATTTTCATTTGATTGGTTCGCATATGATACATCATTCCTAAATTAGTAAGGTAAATGTCTAATATATTTTTTTGACTCTCTAATACGAAAGTTTTATCTTTGAATAATAAATGAATCACTATACTATTTAATAAACCATTTTTTCCTGATAGAGAGCTTTTTTCATCATTGACAAATATGTTACTTGAATACACTGTGCTCATTAAACAACCCATTTTATATTTTACCTCCTATATAATTGTAAATTTGAAAACTTACACCATTGACTAAAAAACTTCTTGATAAACAAGGCAATATTCCCTTCCATAAATTTCCTGTCTGGATCGCGCTCTTCCATGTTAAATATTGACCCGATTGAAATTTGGTTTTAATTACATCAAGTGGATATGTCAATAACCACGATAATGATCCAGCCATTCCTCCTGCTAAAAATATATTGTAATTTCGTTCCTTAAATGTGTGATAGCTACCGAAATAAAGTGACATTGCTAAGGATTCTCTGGTTAAAGTTGGTGTCAAACCAATAAACGGTTTGGTGAAAATATTTCGTATAGGTTTTCCTAATTGTCTCCTCACTTTATATAACTCAAATATATTTATTATTGGTGAAGTTATTATTCCAGTTATTCCACCTGATATGAAATAATTATTAGTATAATTATTTATAGCACCACTTGTATGAAGCATTAATCCATTTATTATAGCAGATGATACAGTTGGGTAGAATATTCCCCTATATAATTTTTTTGGAGAAAATATATTAATTTTTTTCCCACATTGTATATTTGTTTTTATAGTATCTAAAGGATGTCCTATTATAGTTTGAGATATACCTACGATAATTCCGTTAAAAAATTCAGACATCAAGTTATTATAATATAGTTTTTTATTGTTTATATCTACTATTTTAAATTTAATAAATTTAGAATATGATAATTATGAATTATTTTATGTACTTGGATTTTCAAACCACTGTTTAGCATAATCGGAAGGAGATACTATTACTCTTACATCTTCTTCTACTCCTTTTATAGTTAAAGTTTCCGTATATTCTTTACCAGCTATTGCATTCACTCCAAAAGGAGAAGCGAATTCCCAATTAGAAAATTTTTTCTGCTTTCTATTTAACGCAACTAAAGTTATTAAATAATGTGCCCCTAAACCTGTAATTAATCCTGTAGAAAATTTAGTCCACGTATCATCTTTTCGAACAAGTTCTACTTTATCTTCCGCTTTTCCAATCGTTTCACTTGAGATAATTGACCCTTCTTCTTCTTTATAATACACCACCAATCCACTACCAATCCACCCTGTTATTATATTATCTGTTGTTAAATCTGGAAGGGGACTAATTATTAAAAATTCTAGAGTTGTTGAATCATTTTTAAAATCATTATATAATATGCATTCTATGAACACATAAATTATATTACCATTTTCGTCCTCTACTTTTGGAAGAAATGGAGAGGATGAATTCAATATGGATATAATTGGTTCACCACACTGTATCCATATTTTTTCTCCGGCCTTAGTGTCTCTCATATGAGTAAGATCATTTTCACCCAAATCTATTACTGTTATCAATATATTATTATCTAAATCTCTGGTAACCTTTTTCATTGAATTTGTAGAAAAGCTTTTTTTAGGTAGTTTTTTTATTACTTTTTCCCTTTTCCCTCTTTTCTTTTTGAATATCTTTTTTAAAAATTTCATTTGAATTATATAAATATGTATATATTAAAGTTTTTTTATTTATTTTAATTTCTATAAATTTTAGTATATTTAATTGTATAAAACGTATCGATTCTATAATTTATTTAAAATAATAATGCATTTATAAATTATGACAAACAATCAATCTAAAAAATAAATAATATCTTATTTTCAACAAAAATTTATAAAAATAATAGATTACTACAAAATATTAATATTAAAAATACAATAAAATCTGGAGCTATTCACGGAAAATTTGGTGAAAAAAATTATTAAACCATGACATACTGGGACAAAAAGTCAACAACAAATGCCTCAGTGAGGACAAAGAAAGAGTTTCCGAGGTAAAACCCAATCTATGAAATAATTACATTAAAAGTGTATATACAAACGTATAATTATTTTTGATCATTATGAAGTATTTTCTAATATATCTTGTTGTCCATCGGATTCTATTTTTCGTTTCCATAATCTTCTATAATAATTAAAGTAAGAGGCGCCTTTGGTATAATTTATTTCTGTACACTCCCAATTGTGATTGTTTACCATGTTAGTGATTTGAGCAGAATGTGATGGCCAGCATGCCCATTGATAGAACTTTAACCTGTCCTGCTCTGGACTTTGTGGATTATAATCATCTGGTATCTTACATGGATTAAATACTGTTTTACTATGGAAATATTTATAATAAATATCTAATTCGGGTATTCCTCCCAATTTATGTCCTAATCTATATATTTTTTCCAATTGTCTGGCTCTTTTATCGATAGGTTCATTATTTAAATTACCAAATTTAATGAATTTAACCAGTAATAACCAATCTTCTTCTGTTACATTCCATTCAACGAAATTATAAGGACATTCTTTTGAATGGGCGTTTTCCTGCTTAAACTTACTATCTTTTCTAAATTCAAAAAGTTCTGCCATAATATGTGCGTCTCTTAATCTACCTGAATGATATTCTTTTTGGATAAATTCCATATCTAACACACCTTTTTGTCCATCGGAAAATTCAATTATATTCATATTTTATTTTAGCATAATGATACACAGTATATAATATCAAATTTAAATATAATAAATCTTAAACACATCTTAGTACTATTGGTCCAAATAGAAGATCACCATTTAAGTGACCAAACAAATCAGTTGCCATATGATTTGGCTCAGCATTCGGTTTTCTTACCAAATATTCGGCATCATATAAAAGTTCAACACCCGGTAAAACAGTTTCTAATGAAATAATTCCAAACTCTTTACAATTATTTTCTGGTTTAGAAATAGACATATATATATCTTCTATTTCATTTACTTTATCTATTCTGGTCATATCTGCTTGAAAAATATGAACTGAATGGGTTTTTAAAATTTTTGTAATTCCATCGTAAAACATTTTACGAACTTCAGAGATAGATATCATACTGGAATTTTATTCGATATAAATCGATATTATTCTCATCAAATTTTTGAAAATTTTCTAAATATAATTTTTAAATTTGATTTACATTTTCCTTAATTTAAGCAAAGAAAAACCTATGAAAATAATATATATCACTTTACTAATAAACATGTCCAGTTTAGTAAATCTAATCAATGTTAACGATGTTGACATTCAATATACTGATAAACCTATAAAAGAAATGGATGTATCCGTTTCAGATAGTGGTATTGATATTATCTTATCTACACCGGATGTTATGTCAATGACACCTATATATCTAGAAATATTTCTGAATTATTTATGGAGAAATATACCTACTGATCTTGATGCCGTTATGGAATCACATGATTTAAATGATACATCGGCAAAACATCTATATATTGATAGATTTACAATATTATCTTCAAAAAATCGCCTTGACCAAGCAATAGAATATGGTAAATCTACAATAGGACAAGCTGTTTTAAATACCCAAGATGAAAAAGATATTGATAAAATAGCACTTCAAAAATTCTATATGATTGTTAATAAACAACTACCTAAAACTCATACTATATTTGAACTAGGAGTTTGTAAAGATTCACAAGGTGTAGATTACGCTTATGTCGTAGCTCTAGATAATAAAATTTTAAGTTGGGTTATCAAACATTACGACCAACTAGAAAATATATATTTCTGTGATAGAAAAGGGACATTTATTCCAGAAAATTCTGGTTTTATAAGTTCGGAAGCTGATTTGTTCCCTAATGTAGTTCCCAATCAAATTAGAAATTGCCAAATGGTAAAACGATATCATGGTAAATTACATAAACTAATGGGGGAAATTAATTGGTAATTAGATATAAATTTTGATTATTTAAACAAAATACTTTTTTATTTTATAATAATAATTATACCATGACAGGATACCTAATAAAACACCGCTCTTTAATTACTGGTTCGGAAAATCAAAACAAGTTAGCATACGCTGATAAACGATATGTTCGAGAATATGTAAAATATTTAAATAAAAAATATGAAAATGTAATAGAACACTGGGTTATTAATGCTCCTAAAAATACTCATTTTTTAGACATACTAGATTATAATGTTTATAATTTTGGTGACATATAATTAATTTATTGTGTTTCCTGTAATATTATTAAATTTGAAGAGATATAATTTTATTTTTTTGTAATAAATTTACTAATGTCTAATTCTAATTCATTTAGTGTTCTTTTTAATAATGATATCACTATTGAAAAAACCACAAATAATGTTACAAGAAAAGCTATGAAAAAACTTAGACAAATCTCTAATTTAAAGAAAAAAAGTAGACATATTGAACTAACTTCTGACGAATTAAAAAAATTAGGCGAAGAAGATAAATGGCTTAATATTCTATATCCTAACAGACAAACGGTGTCAAAAAAAAATGTATCAAATGATGATCTACTACGTAAAGAAAAACAACATCAAAAATTTAAAATTAAGGAATTGAAAAGGGATAAATTGAAAAGAAAACGAGAGAGAAAAGAAAAAGAACGAGAGAGAAAAGAAAAAGAAGCCTGGGAACAATATAGAAAATGGAAAAATAAGAAAGATACAGAAGAGAGAGAAGAACATTTTAAGAGAGAACGGAAAAGAGAAGAAAGGAGAGAAAAAAAAATAAACCAAGAAAAAAAAATTAATCTATTACAAAATCCTAATAAAGAACAAAAAATAATTTTGGAAGAATATAATCAATTGTATAGAATACATAAAAGTCATGATAAAGTATTTAGATTACTATCTAAAAAATTTCATCCAGATAGAAATAGAGACTCTATTAAATGGGCTGAAAAAATGCAGAAAGAATTAAAAAATATAAGTGTTTTATGTAAGTGCTAGTAATTTATTTAATGTTAAATGGTTGATAATATAGAATAGAGTTATATCGACATCTAGAAAATAAAATAAATTATTTTTTTAACTTTGACTTAAATTATTATTTAAAAATCTCTAACAGCTTGTTTAAAACTTTCTATTTCTTCCATTCTTTTTTCTGGTGACCATTTCGGATCGATAGTTAGACTATGTCCTGTGTCGGTATATATTACTTCTTTTTGCTGTGGAAGAGGCCTATATCTTGGTTGTGGGTCTGGAAGAGATTTAAAATGTTCACTTTCTAGTCTTTTCCATTCCTTGTAAAATTCGATGACTTCATTTTTTTCCTCAATCGATAGTTTATTCCATTCAATGTTACGTCGGGCGTCAACTATGTTTTTATTAATATTTTTTTTACGAATAGTATCTTCTTCTGACCAATGTGTCCATTTTTTAGACTTTGTCCATCTCTTTCCTGGAAGTTTGGTATATTTGTTATAGTTGACTCCCAAGTTAAGACAAGTTTCTTCCAATTTTTTCTCTCTTTCGATAAACTTAAGGACTTTATCTATTTCCAATTTTTTATCATTAATTTTATTTTCTGCCAGTTTTACGCGATAAAGACGTATCAATACATCTTCTGACAAATTTGAAAACTCAGATAGGCGATCAAACCGTCCAAGTATATATCTAAAAAAGTACATTTTTTCCATTTTTCCTAAATCTCTTTTTCGTGCTTTTTTAGCAGACAATTCAGTTTTGAACGTTCTCGGTTCTAAAGTAACCCCTAGTGCTGATTGATACCATTCTTTCCACTCTTTTACTTTTAAACGGTCTTCGCGTCGTCGTTCCTCTTCTCTAGCAAATCGCTCTGCAGATTTTTTTTCTTCCAATTTACGTTCTTCGCAATAACGTGCTAACCTCACAATTTTATCTTCTTCGTTCATTTTATCTAGGAGATAAGCTACTTGATTAGTATCAATAACTAGTTCCGGAAAAGATACTTTGAATTTTTTATATACTCTGGTTCTTAGTTGTTGATGGGAGTTATTACCCAAAAAACTAGTCGAATGTGATCTCTTTGGTTGATATTGTGGTTCATATTTTGACAAGTTAATTTCTAACCAATTACTTAAATTTTGAGTATTATTTTTTCTGGTATCTTCTACCAGTTTTTGCTCTTGTAGTTTTTTTTGTAGATATTGTTCCTTTTTATCCACCTTCTCCTCTGGGGTAGGATACATTGATTTCCTCAATCGTTTGTGTGTGGATAACCATTCTGGTCTCCAGAATCTGGGTGCTATAGTGAGTTCCATCTTTTTTAACCAAAAAAATTTTTAGCACAAATTTTCAAATTTTTCATCCTATGGTTCTAAAAATTTTCATAAAATACCATTTTATATTATTACATGAATTTCTACAAGTTCGGATTGACTGTATTTTCTAAACTCATGCAGAGTTGTAATATTAAAAAATAAAATAATATACGTTTAAATGTTGACTTTTATATATCCTTTTTAATATATATAATGGAAGGTTTTGGAACTATAGTTGATCCAGAAACAAATACAAATGTTCTTGTTCAATCGGCAGTTGGTCAACAGGTTATTAAAAATTATTTAGAATGTCTTAAAAATGGTCCAGATTCTCAAAATATTTTATCTACCAAAATGTTTTATAAAAGAAAACCAACTCAACAACCCAAATCAAGAAATCAAAAATTAAATCATAATAGTTCATCAAATAATAAATATAGTTTTTACGAAAAAGCTAAAAAATTAACAAGTAAGCAATTCAATTATGATTATTTAAAACAAAGAGATTTCTGTAAAAATAATTCAATGAATCAACCCGTTATCAATGATATTATTTGGATTAAACGTTCTAATGGAAAATGGCAATTATCCAATGTTATAAATGTTAAAAATAATGAATTAGAAGTATATTTTAACAATGGTGAAGGAAAAATTGGAACTAAAAAAGGACTGAAATCTCGTGATATTTTACATGTTTCAAACAAAGTAAAAAATCAATTTAGTTAAGAATATTAATTAGATACTTTTAATATTAATAACTTTAAAATTAATAACTTTAAAATTTATTTTAATGTGAACAGTTTATGATTTAATAATTGTTTAGAGTTGGATCTACTTGTACTCTCTATTTTAAATGTCTCATATAAAAAATCTTCTAAAATATAAAAATTATTTTTATTAAGTGGTTTAAGATACATATTCTCTAAATTATCTGATTTAATATATTTAGGAACAACATTTTTTAAAAGATTATTCATAGATTTGTTAATATTTTTATAAATTATATTTTTTTTTTCACCTAAAAATATATGTTGAGCTCTTGCTTTTAAGAAAAATTTTCTTATACATACTAAATAACATATTACACCATATGCCCAAATATCACTTTTCTTACCATACATTCTTTGGAGTAATTCTGGGGGAGAAAAAGCTGCTGAAGCCATCTGTTCTTCTAATATATCTGATTTATCATTCTTAAATTTATGCGCTGCTCCGAAATCTACAATAACAAAATCTAAATTATCAAATATTCCATTTCCAAATTTATGTCTATATTTTAATAATATATTATCTGGTTTAAGATCTAAATGAGCAAATCCCGATTGATGAATACTATGTATAGCTTGTAAAAAATTTTTCATAAATAGTAATACCATTTTAAAACTTTTATACTTGGGGTTTTTAGATAAAATTTTACCTAATGATAATCCATATTTTCTCTGAATCGAATATTCTGTCAATCTGTATTTTATTAATCTTGATGGGACATAAATTTTACCATAATCAATTATCTGTCCTATAAATTTATTTTTAGCACATAATTTATATTGCTTTTGGATACCATGTAATTCAGAATTTATATTTTCAAGGGTACTTGAAGAATTACTAATTCTAATAATATAATTTGGATCATAATGATCTGATTTTTTATAATTAAAATTAAACACGTCATTAAAACTACCGCTATTAATTAGTTTCTTTAAAAAAATATTTCTTCTATTTTTATCAATATATGAATCTAAAAGTATTGTCTCATTTTCTTTTATATTTAGTGACTGTTTTTTATCTACCATTTTATTCTGGAATAAAATTTTTGTAGGAAATATTTCGATAAGTTGTGTTTCAGTATTTTTTTGCCTAATATTTTTAGTATTGACTATTTGTGTATCCATTTATTATGAACTTATATTTTATATTTATATATTTAACACTATAGTGTTTACTACATTAATATTTATAATACATTAATAGTATTTTATTCCTATGTATCCTCCATAATCTCTTTCTATGATATCCGCAGAATCGCCCTTTTCAAGACAACCTATAATTATTATATTAAAATTATAGTATTCTGGATCTGCTAAAGATTTAAATTTTTCAAACATGTTCTCCGAACAATATGCTTCTTTAATCATATAATATTCTATTGATTGTTTCATTTCTTCTTCACCTATTATTAATTTAGAATCATCTGTTCTCATTAATTGAAATACACTATCTAATGATTTATTATTTTGTTGTAAATTTATTTTTCTAAATTCTTCCCAAATATCATCTTTACGTAAATAAGTGGTATATATTTTCCATTTATCTGATACATTTAATTTTTTTAGCATTGAATTTTGTCCATGAATAATACCTAAACTTATGCCTAAACTTATGGTATTTATTCCCAATGATAATTCTCCTAAACTATTTTTTGGAAGTAATTCAGGTATGGTCTTTTTAAACTTAGTCGTTTTATAATATTCAACACTATTGTTAGACCATTCTATAATATGTTTCCAATCCCAATTATGAAATATATCTTTAAAAATATCAACCCTAAAATTGTAATCTCTGTAATAATTATAATTAGGTATCTTATATTCTTTTAAAACATTAAGCGGCTTCTTGGGAATTTTAAATAGATATATTTCCTTGTCAATATAGCAAAGATAATTAACTATATCTTCTGATTGAAAATTTTCTTTTAAATACGTAATCAATGAAAATAACTTATTATTGGCCTCTTTTCTCTTATATGAATTTTTTATAGCTTGTAATTTTTTAAGTTGTTGATATAATCTTTCTATCCATTCAGAACTGGTAATATTATGAACTAAAAATGATATTAGATCTTCTCTCATTGAATTAACATTTGTAAACTGGGTAAAGTTTTTGAATAATAATAAATTTACTTCCATCAGTTATGAATATATATACAAATTTACTTTAAATATGTATATGTATCAAATTTATATATTCCTAATATTAAATGTATAATTATAAAATATTATTATTTATGATTATATTAGAGTTCATTGATTCCTTCATTGATATAAGGTAGAATATTCTCAGATACGTTTTTAAATTTTTCTTTAGCATAATTATACAATTTATAATCTAATGCATTTTTTTCTATAAAATTTTTTTTAAATTCAATTTGTTCTTTATTTTGTAAATATTTTTTTGAATCATTCTTATATATACCGTGTGCTACATTGTAATATTTTTCAAAAGGTTTATAGGATTCTGGTTCTTCTAATATTATAACAAAGAAAAATTTATCTAACTGTTTTTTAGCTATTTCTAAATGTGTTTCATTAACTTCAATATTATGAATGTCTCCTAACCCATTTAACATTTTAACATAATAATTATACTTGTTAAAATTAACATTGAAATAATTACCTTCTTTTTTACCCCATTTTAAATTTTCACTCTCATAACTAATGTAATTGCCATTATTGTTATTAACTTTATTTGTTGCCATAAATCTATTAAATGGATCTCTAATTTGAGTAATTAATTCAATTTTTGTTGTATCTATATCGTTATAATGTTTGAAGTAATTCCATTCAAAAGCTATAAATTGTTCTTTATCTAATGTCTGAACCCAACATTGAAATTGTTCATTTGTGAAATCCCAAAATGGTATCAAATTAGAACCATAAATTTTAGGATTTTTTAAATGAGGATTACCATTTATATTAGGAACATGAAGATTATATTTTTTATTAAAACAATTAACTAAAGATGAACCTCCTGCTTTATGAAAGTGTAAAAAAAAAATTGTTTTAGAATAATGTAATTTGTAATTGTATTTGTTAATTAATTGTATGTTAAGATTATTATTTATATAATCGATAGAATTTCTTGAATAAAAATATTTTATATTTTCAATATTATATAAGCTATTTGAAACATTTCTTGAAACATTTGAAGGTTTGTGTCCCTTACCTATTTTTAAACTTCTATCTATAATTCCCCTGAAAATAAATGGTTTTATCCTATGAATACCCATATTATTATAAATTTTTTCTAAAACTTCTTTTGGTTTATTTGTTAAATCTTCTAATTTAACTACAAATAAATTTTTGAAATATTTTTCATAATTAATATAATAACTATTCCATAATTCTATAATGTTTTTGAAATCTTGTTTATAAGTATTACCATTAATACTTGATATTAGTGATATTTCATTAAATAATCCTTTTGGTCTTTTGAGACTATATCCATTTAATTTACATGAATTTATCCAAAAGTATGGATGTCTAATCATAGCTATAAAATTTTCATTTTTAATATCTTCACTTATTTTTTTTTCATTAGAAGAATCAATTATCAAATGTTTCCAAAAATATATATCATGTTTACAATTTAAATATCTTGAACCATAATAATACATTAATGTTGTTCCAGAATTAAATGGACCTATAACTTGTGTAATCATTAATTAAACTCATTATATTTTTTTTATAATATTTTTAAAATTCAAAGAAATTTATTAATACGCTAAAATGTTAGAAGTATAATTGATATAAAAATTACCTATTTTTAATTTTAGCGATATAAATATCCTATATATATAGTATACCTTATTACTTATGAAAATTATAAAAGAATTTACATACTATTTAGATATAAGTTTTGAAAAACATTATAATATTATGAACTAAAAATGATATTAGATCTTCTATCATTGAATTAACATTTGTAAACTGGGTAAAGTTTTAAAATAGTGTAATGTTTACTTCCATGAATAATAGATTTTAATATTACTTTATTATAAATTAAATATTCAAATTTTAATTTTAACTATTTATTTTAATATTCATATTATATAATGATAATTGAAAAAGATCTAATTTATTTTTTAAATACTAATTTAGTAAATTACCATAAATACATGTTTTCAGAAAATGTTTATAAATATATCTCAGATAATTCAGAAGATATTATTGATTTCAATTTTGATAAAACTACTACTACTACTACTATAACTAAATATACAATAAAATCACCATTTCCTAATTTTTTACATTATTTATTTAAAAATACTAAATACATTATTGAAGACAAATCAATATGGGATTTTACAAATAATACATGTAAAGTTACTAATCATTCTTCATTCCATAAATTATTAGACACATCATTTGAATCAATATATTCTTATACAGAGTTAGATAATAATTTATTAAAAGTAAATGTAAAATATATTTTTACAATAAATAAAATTATCCTCCCTAAAAAATTTATAAAAAGTAGGTTCATTAGCAAAATGATGAAAACGCATAATGAAAGAGTAGATTTATTGAAAAAATTTATAGATATGGAAGAAAACAAATCTTTTAAGAATTGAAATTTTAAATTTTAAACTTACTTAAATTTGATAAGTCTCATATTATTATAAAAATTATATTATTTTAATATTAATATGGATTTATACGGCTTTATTTTAGAATTTTGGTTTGGTCCAACTGCTGATAAAAATTTATGGTTTCAAAGTGATCTAAATAAAAGAAATCAAATTGATAAGTTGATATATAATAATTTTGGTTCAATTATTGATTCTATTAATAATATTTCTATTAAGCTTATTATCGCTAATTGGACGAATAATGATATTATTTCAGCTATAATATGCTTAGATCAATTCTCAAGACATATATATCGTAACAAAAAAGATATGGTTTTTAAAAATACTAAATCGGCCATTTTACTTACAAATTATTTATATGATTCTGGTATAATATATAATGATGAATTTATGCGATATATACCTTTTATACTTATGCCTTATAAGCATGATAATATTTTCACAAATTTTGGAAAAATTTATAAAGTTATTAATCATTTTGTTAATTTCTCAAATAAAGAAAATAATAGTTTTATTTGGAAATTTTATTTAGATAGTCTTAAAAAATATTTATTACATGATAAACAGACTAACAATATATACATTTCTAATACAATAAGTGATGATATTTCAAAAAATGATATTAATAGTGTATGTGAATATTATTCTGAATGTTCTCCAAATATAGTTTTAAATCCTAAAAATTTACTATATCAAACTATAAATAAATTTCTAAAAAAATATAAACACCCTATAAATAATAGATTGTTAGTTAGTTTATCGGGAGGGCCAGATTCCATGGTATTGGTATATTTATTGAAATATTTAAGTAAACAATTTAATATAACAGTTGATGCTTTTCATATCAATTATGGTAATAGATTAGAAAGTGATCTTGAACAAGAGATGGTTTCTGAATTTTGTTCTAAAAATGATATTTCTCTATACATATATAAATATCCTTATATTAGGAGAAGTAATTGTCCCAGAGAATTTTATGAAAATATAACCAGAATTGTTCGCTTTAATCTATATAAGTATTTTAAATGTCCTGTAATTTTAGGTCATATAAAAGACGATTTAGTTGAAAATATTTGGACAAACATTGCTAAAGGGAGAGACCTGTTTAAATTACATAAAATTGATGAAGTTGATACTATACATGGTGTGGATATTTTAAGACCATTTCATCGAATTGACAAAAAAGATATATACTTATTTGCTAAAAAATATCATATTCCTTATCTCAAAAATACTACACCCGTTTGGAGTAATAGAGGTAAAATAAGAAATGAATTTCTACCTGCTGTTAACAAACAATTTGGTAAAGAAACTGATAATAAAATACTGTTTTTATCAGATAGTTTAGTTTCTTATCATAAATTGATAAATAAAATGGTATTTCTACCCCTATTAAGTAGTGTAGTTTATAAACAGTTTGGTCTAGAAATTGATATATCTAAGTTTTTAGATATGGATACTCATTTTTGGCAATATATTTTAACCGAATTATTTCACTCAATGGGAGAATCAATGCCTTCCATAGGTTCAGTTCAAAACTTTGTTAAAATTATTAGTAAGGGACATGTTGGTATGATGACTCTAAAAAATAATTATTATTGCTATTTAGATACATCTAAAAATTTATATATTCTTAAAAGTAAAATGATTCAAGAGAGGATTGGTAAGCCTGTATTAAAAAAAAGTGATTGGATATCAATAAAGAATTTATTAAACCATTTCTGAATATTATATCAACAATTCTTAGAATAGCCAATGACTCCACAAGCTATTCTTTTCCCAGCATTTCCGGTTTTTAAACTTTCAACATTATCACCTTTCCCTAAGTCGTCTTCATCAGCATGAATAACTACACTTCTACCTATTACACTATATTTTCCTCTTAATTTAATCAATTTATCTCTAAAGGTTTTATTTACAAAACCATTTTTAGATATTATGTTACCAAGATCTCCTACATGTCTTTCTTTATCATTTGGTCCCCCGTGATTTTTATTTTTTGGATTATAATGAGAACATAGTGATGAACAACCTTCTCTCAAATCACCAACTCGATGGATATGGAATCCATGTATTCCAATAGGGACATTTTTTAAATTTATTTTAATTATAGTTTCCTTTTTAATCAAATCTTCTTTAAATAATATAAAGCCTTCTATATTAGTGTTATGATAACTAGCCAGTACAGCTACTCCTTCTATAGCTTTATTCTTATTCATTTTATAATAATTATAAATAATCTTTATATATTTCTTATAATTATTTAATCTACAGTTTCCATACTATTATCACCATCGTCTTCTTCTTCTTCTAAATCGGGTAATTCTTCATCATTAAGATCAGTATCTTCCTCTTCTTCGTCATCTACATTTAAACCTAATGCTAACAATCTATTAATTCTTTGTGTAAAAGCATGAGGTTGATCTAAAGTAAATCCTGAATCTAAAATAGCAGTTTCATATAATAGCCATACCATATCTTTAATTGAATTTTCATCTTCTTCAAATCTTTTTTTAAGAGCGGATACTATTTTATTTTTAGGATTAATTTCCATAGTTTTTTTAGACATCATGAAGTTCATTCCATTATCTTGGTGTAATGCTTGGGCTTTCATAATTCTTTCCATATTTGCTGTCCAACCTTGTTGGCCACTTACAAGACAACAAGGACTATCTGTAACTCTATTAGATACTGTTACTTTTTCTACTTTATCACCTAAAGTTTCTTTGATTTGCTTACATAATGATTCATAAGATTTTTTATCTTCTTCTAATTCTTTTTTTTCTTCTTCAGAATCCCCTAAATCTAAGTCAGATTTAGTAACACATAATAATTTTTTTTCTCTATACTCTTGTAATTGCTGTGTCATATATTCATCAAGTGGATCTACAAAATATAATACTTCCCATCCCTTTTTATGGAGTTTTTCTACAAAAGGTGAATTTTTTACAATTTCTCTACTTTCTCCCGTAATGTAATAAATTCCCGGTTGATCTTCAGACATATCATCGACGTATTGATCAAGGCTTCTAAGTTTATCTTCTGATTTAGATGTATTAAACATCAGTAATTTAGTAAATTTTTCTCTGTATTTAGCATCTTCATACACTCCTAATTTAATCTTTTTAGAAAAATTAGTGTAAAATTTTAAATATTTTTCTTCATCTTCCTTGAGATCTTCTAGCATTTCTAAAGTCTTTTTAATTAAAGTTTTTCTAATAACCTTAAGCATTCTATTTTGTTGAAGAATTTCTCTTGAAACATTAAGTGGTAAATCTTCTGAATCTACTACACCTGATACAAAATCCAGATAATCTGGCATTAAATCTTCACAATCATCTGTGATAAATACTTTTCGGACATATAATTTAACTTTAGATTTTTTACTTTTTTGTTGAAACATATCAAATGGGGCTCTTCCTGGTAAAAATACTAAACCTTTGAGTGAAATATTTCCTTCCGCTGAAAAATGTTTTCTAGCAGCAGGTGCTTCCCAATCATTACTTATCGATTTATAAAAGGTGTTATATTCTTCGTCAGTAACATCTTCGGGCTTTCTTGTCCAGACTGGTTTTTGCGTATTTAATGTTTCCCACTCTTGATATTCTTCCTGTATTTTTTTCATTTTTGGTTCCTTTGGTTTATCATCAACATTTGTTACTTCTTCGGTATCATTTACTGTCTTTTCTTCTTCAGTCTTTTCTTCTTCAGCTTTTTCTTCAAAAGACTCTTCTTTATTTTCAGATGAAGATTCATTTTCTTCAGTTTTTTCTTGTTCACTATCATCTGGTACTTCGACTTCTTTTGTTTTAGTTACCCATAATTTTATTGGATAAGATATAAATTCGGAATGAATTTTAATAATACTTTTTAAAGATGATTCTTCTAAATATTTCTCTTGTTCCTCTTTAATATTTAATATTATTCTCGTTCCTCTCTTAAGAACTGGTTGTTCACTTCTTTTAATAGAAAATTTTGACCCACCTGCTGATTCCCATATTTGTTCATCACTATCATTTTTTTTTGTAATTACTGTTAATTTATCAGCAACCAAAAAAGCTGAATAAAATCCTACACCAAATTGACCAATCATACTTAAATCTGCTCCATCTTGTGCGGCCTTAATGAAATTCTTTGTCCCAGATCTAGCAATTGTCCCTAAATTACTTTTTAAATCTTCATTTGTCATACCTATACCTGTATCTTCTATAGTTAAAGTTTTATTTTCTTTATCAACTATTAATCTTATTTCGAAATTGGTTTCATCACCTAAAGTTTTACTATCAGTAAGAGATTGATATCTAATTTTATCCAACGCATCAGATGCATTTGATATTAATTCACGCAAAAAAATATCATTATTACTATATAATGAATTAACAATTAAACTCATTAATTGTTGTATATCGGCATCAAAATTACACATCTCTTCGTCAGAAGATATAGATTCTCCTATGATTGATTCTTCTGTGATTGATTCTTGGGATATTGATTGAACTGTTTCAGCACTTGTTGACATTATAATTAATAATAATGATATCAAACTTTAAGTATTTTTTGATTTTAAATATTAATCATAAATTTCATCTTCTCCTTTAAAACAACACGAGCACATTCCAATTAATATTTGGAGAAATAATCCTACTAAAAATGTGCATAAAATATGATAAAAAGGACTAAAGTCATTAAAAACTTTTTCTAAACTAACTCTATTCAAAAAACATCCCACAAATCTAAAAATTAATCCCATGAGATAAGTTATTATTATATATCCTATAATATACATTGTAAAAGACGTTAATGAATGACAACCTCTGTATAATTCAGAATTAAATACTTCTTTACACTTTAATTTTATGATTTTCAGATTGTTGGTAAGATAATTTGTTATTTTTTTACATTTTTTGGGTTGAATATCACTGGTATCATCTATTTCTATATTTATGTGTTTATTATTTTGTAAATTTTTTACAATTTTTAATTCCTTATTTTCATCGGAATAACTATTAATTTGATGACAAATAATACAGTTATCTTCCTCTATCTTTTGAAAACAATCTTTATGGATATACGCATTACAATGACAAGGTAACGAATATAATTTTTGATTAACAGTGTCAATATCTAAACATATAATACAGTGATCTAGAGTTTTTATATTCATGGAATATATTCATTTATATTGGACAATATATAAATATACATATTCAGATTTATCAAATTTAAATAAAAAAATATTTATTAAATTTTCTATAACTCCCTTTTTTTACCAATAACACAACATATCGAACAACAACATCCTATAATGATATTTAATAATACAAAACCTATATGTGGATATAAGTCGTAAGATATACCTAATATGAATAATATCGTAGAAATAACTAAAAAACCTATAAAGTAAATTATTGTTATTAATAGAGATGCTATAAATACTTCAAGTATAATTATTAATATAATACATAGAAAATCAGATATTAATTTACCTAAATATAATTGTAAATTACTCGTTTTTTTACAAAATAATTTAATGTTGTTAATGACTTTATTTCTTATTTTACATAAATATCCCAGTAATACCGGCACATTTAATATTAAAAATTTACAACAACTTATTCTATGATTTCTATCTATATGAACTTCAACTGGAATACTATTCACTTTTATTTCTATTTCTTTAAATTTTACGCTTATTTTTTGTAATGAGAGATTTGAATTAGAATAATGATTAGGGTCTTTACATATTACACAATGATGGGAATTCAATTTTTGAAAACATTTTTTATGTATAAAAGCTTTACAGTGACAAGGTAATGATAATATACCATTTTCACTATCTGAAATAGGTGATTCTTCAAGACATATAATACAATTAGAAGATGGAATAATGTTCATTAAATAACATAAAAGCTATAATTAAAATAAATCGAACATTTATAAATCAAATTTTAATATATTTATTAATTCCTTAAGCTGTATGATACTTGATTACAACAAAAATATAGAATACTAAATACGATAGATCCAGTAATAAGATTCATCAGAATATGGAGGTACCAAATTAATTGAGGATATGTAAATTGATTTAAACCACAATATATTAAACCAAAAATCAAACCTAATAAATATATAAATACCAGCCTTAATATTAAGGATACTAATAAATTTTTACATGAAGATTCTTCATCTTCTATATGTGTAATATTATCAAATAATTCTATATCTAATTGATGTCTATTAACCATACTTATTCCTTCCTCCAATTTTTCATCTGATTCTAAATCCGATATTGATAACGTTTTCTGTAATAGATTGTTATTTTTCAAATAATTTATTAAAGAAATATTAAAATTATCTAATTTATATTTCTTTTTACATACTAAACAATTTGATAAATCAGTTTGGACAAAACATTCTTGATGAATCATCAATTTACAAGTACATGGTAATTTAACTATTAAGTTATTTGGACTTGATACACTTTCCAAACAAATACAACATTCTCCTTCTTCTTTTTTAGACATAAATATTATTTACCTTAAAAAGATATAACAATGTATGTAAATATATAAAAATTTCTTTATGTATTAATTAGAAATTTTTATATTTCTTTTAGTGTTAACTACTTATTCTATTACGGTGATTAATTTGCCTACTCTGTATTTCTGCTCTACATGCCATAATAATTCCTAAAATAAATAAACCTATATAAATATGGGATTCATCAAACAATTTTTTATTACAATAGCCTTTATCTAAAAATACATTAACACAACTAAACATATATCCTATACCATATCCTATTAAAGTAACTATTAAACCTACTACAAAAAAAATAATTACATATCCTATTAAATGCATTATGCAAATTATAGATTGATAAAAATTAGAATATGATGAACTATAATGATTATTAATTACTCTATAAAATTCTGTCATTTTTTCTTCAGAATAATCTTTTTTACACACCATACATTTGTCAAAATTACATTGTCGAAAACAACTTGAATGTATATAAATATGACATTCGCATGGGACATGAAATAATTTAGTCATGGGAACATATTTTTTTTCTTCTTCTAAACAAATAATACATCTCATAATGTTATCATTTACCATTATAAAATAAATTTTTAATTATCTATATTTTGAAACATTATACTTAAGTAATTATACATTATGGTTATGATAACCACTTTTGATTTTAGCGTCTATTTCCACATGAGCATCTTTTGGTATTAATTCTTCATTTATGGTTATTCTTTCTCCTACTTCTATACCAGCTTCAATAATAGCATCATATTTTAAATTACTCATTGATACTAATTTATCTATCTTTTTAACACCTAACCAAATTAAAGGTTCTGGCATGAGACATTGAAACCTAGCATCTTCCACACCTGCAACTAATTCAGTGCACTGGAAATATTTATCACTATTATCACCTTCTTTTAATCTTTTTCGCTTATTGTATACTAAATATTTAATTACTTCACCCAAAGCTCTCCCTTCTTTTCTAAAATATACGATAAGTCCATTACCACCTCCTTGTGCTGTACGAACTGCTTCTTCAATACCATGCATTAAATATGGTCTACAGGTACAAATATCTGAACCAAATACATCTGAACCATTACATTCATCGTGAACTCTGGCAGTTAACTTTATATTAGGGTCCGGTAAAGTTTCAGGATTACCTATAATATAGATAGTAGTTCCGGGAATTGGAGGTAAAAAATAAGGTAGATCTAGACGTTGAATAAACTCTGGATACATTCCATTAGTATGTGTATATAAATCTTTTCTTAATGATTCCTCGCTTATATTTAGTTTTGCTGCTAATTTAGGTAAATTCCAAACAGGTTCTATAGCACATTTTATAACATTAATTGATCCATCCTCCTCTAATATTTTCCCATCTGGGATTAATTCGCCTTTAGTAATTAAATTATCTATTTCTGGTATATTTAATTTTGCTTTAGTAACGGCAATTGTTGGTTCAATAGGAATAGTTTCTCTAGGTTTTGTATTTTCTAAATCTTGAGATAATAAAGTATCTTCTGATTTTAATTTCAAATAATTAGTCTTGTTATCATGGGGTTCAACATACGAATAAGATGATACTTGGGAATGACCATATGGGTGAAAACTTGTTATTTTTTCCCAATTCTTATTTGGTTTTGGATTAAATACTGGTTCTGTATCTTCTAAATCAGGGAAATGATCCTCTGACATTTTATTAGTAGCTATAGATAAAGCCCGGTAAAGACTAAATGGTCCTCGTTGACATCCAAACCCATTTCTCCATTTAGAGTTTTTATTTATAATAATATTTGGATAAGTAAACATAATAATAAATATCTTATAAATTTATTTATTTCTAAAATTTAATTTACGTTATTTAAAGTTTCTTAGTTTATTATTGTACTTTAGTTTAAATTTGATCATATTTCTGTCCTTTTATGATACATCATATTAATGGATAAAATAAAAAATTCCGATATTAATTTAAATAGGCAAATTGATCTACTATTAAATAACTATGTGATTAATAGGCGTCTTAAAAACGAACTTAGAAAATGGTTATATATAAAACAATTAGATTTTGATAATAATACAGGATTTTTGCTATCAATTTACCAAGATATATTAGGAGATTCATTGCAAATAAAAATTGATGGTAATTATGATAAATATCACACTATCCGTTTAGTTCATCAGCTAAATACTCATAATAGAGATTATAAACAATATATCATATTAGAAAATGACCATATTCAAATAAAAATGGAATATGGACCAGTATATCCATTCAGATCTCCTAATAAAATTTATATTAATGGTTACGACTATATAACTCTTCTAAAATGCCAAGCCAGAAATTTGAAACAAATAGGATTAGAGGAAAAATGTCTATGTTGTTGTTCACTAACTTGTAGTAATAATTGGGCTCCATCGTATAATATCTGTAATTTATTAGATGAAATTGAACATAATTTGTCTATTAAAAGAGGTATTTCAGATTCAATACATTGTGATGTTATAAAAAGAAAATATTTAGTTGATGATATTCCTCTTATGGATTATCTATTTTAATATTAATTAGAATTTAAAGATGTGGTATATTTATATATATATATTATTATGTTATCTAAAAATGATTTTAAAAATATTATTTCATTAACTCCTCTGGTGTCATTAGATTTTATCATCGAATATATGGATAAATTCTTGTTAGGTAAAAGGATAAATGAGCCCGCAAAAGGATTTTATTTTGTTCCAGGGGGTAGAATATTAAAAGGAGAAACTCTAAAAAATACGTGTAGGAGATTAACTAAAAATGAATTAGGTATTGTTATAGATTTCAGTAAAATGAAATTTCATATGAATATGGAACATATATACCCTAATTGTGTATTCGATAATACGATAAAAACACATTATGTATGCTTATCTTATTATTATAAATTAAATAAAGAGGAATATACTAAATTAAATTTAGATGATCAACATTCTGAAACTGTTTGGTTAAGTAAAAAAGATTTAATACACCATATTAATGTTCACGAAAATACTAAAAGATATTTCGTTCCATATATAGATGGAAATAAAATTTGATTAATTATTTTTAGCCATGTAAGTTATTAATTATTAAAAAACCAAATGAATACATTTTTACAGTCTCCTCTAATGAAGGAAGCATCAGAAAGTTTGAAAAAAAATAAGAGAAAACTTTCTAAAGTTATGTATACAATAATAACACAATACCAATCTACTGACAATGAACAATGTTTACAAAGAACTACTTTCAAATATATCTATATTTATAAAACTACTGGAGTAAAAGAAAATAGATTAAATGTAGCCCTTGCTGATTTTGGTTTTACAATAGAGGAAATAGATTCTATGAAATTATCTGAAATATTAAGTGAATTGTTAGGTCGTTGAATAGATACAAATTTTTATTAGAACTTAAATTTGACTAATATTATATTTTTTTAACTATTTAAACATTTAAAAAGATATAATAACAATGTCTTACGATCATATAAATATAAATTATCAGCAACTTACTGATACAGGTGCTATATCACTTCAAGATTTTTCACTTAGTATAGGTAATAAACAATTATTAGAAAATACTGATTTAATAATAAGTAGGGGTATAAATTATGGAATAATAAGCCCTAATGGTCATGGTAAAACTACATTATTAAAGACAATTGCGTATAAATTAGATATAACTGGCTTTCAAATTTACATGGTCAAACAAGAGGATTCCAACTCGAATTTAAGCGTAATAGATGAAGTTCTATCGTCCCATAAAGAATATATCCATTTTAAAACTAGGGAAAAAGAAATACAAACTGACATCGACTCGGATAAAGTAGGTGTTGAGGAATTAATGGAATTAAATAATGAATTGGAATACATTTATGAAAAAGCTAGATGTAATGGGTTATTGTCCATCAGATCAAAAGCTTCTAAAATTTTGGCAGGATTAGGTTTTGAAATGAAATCTGCTACAGGTAATTGGCAAGAGAAAATAGTTAATAGTTTTTCTGGTGGTTGGAGAATGAGAATCTCACTTGCTAAAGCCTTACTCAATGAACCCGACTTACTAATATTAGATGAACCAACCAATCATTTGGATCTTAATGCTGTTATATGGTTGGGTGACTATTTACAACATTGGAATACATTTAAAAATACAAAGCAAAAATCATTACTATTAGTATCTCATGACGAAGGGTTTTTGGATGAGGTATGTCATAAAATTATACGATTAGATAATAAAAAAATAAGAACATATACTGGAAATTATAAAAAAATGAAAGCAATGGTTGAACAGGAAAGAGTTTCTGAGTTGCGCGAATATGATAAAAAAATCAAAAATATTAAATCTAAAAAAGCTAGAAAAAAACTTAAACCAAATGATACGTATAAAGTAGATTTTCAATTTGAAGAAGCTATTATTACAGGCCACATACGTCTAGATAATGTATCATTTAGTTATAATAATGACACAGGCTCAGATAAATATTTATTACGTAAAATTAATTTCAATATAGAAACTGGAGATAAAATTGTCATTGTTGGAAAAAATGGAGTCGGTAAAAGCACCATATTAAAATTATTATCTGGAGAAATAACACCGAATCAAGGAACACGATCTATTTCTAAAAATATATATGTAGGTAAATATTATCAACACTTTGAAGATAGTTTACCATTGGATAAAACACCTGTGGAATATTTACAATCTCTGTTCTCAGAACATCACATTCAAGAAATAAGAAAGCACCTGTCTAATTTTAATTTAGATAGTAAAGCACACGTAATACCTATTAGTGAATGTTCAGGAGGACAAAAATCTAGAATAGCTTTTTCATCATTATGTTTGGCAGATATTCTTATTTTGGATGAACCAACTAATCATCTCGATTTAGAAAGTATAGCTGGCTTGTCATCTGCTTTAAAAAATTTTTCAGGCGGAATAGTATTAGTTAGTCATGATGCTAAACTTATTCGAGATTTAGATTGTCAAATATACATTTGTGATAATGGAGGTATATATAAATTTGAGGGAAATTTTGATGATTATCACGATCTGGTCATTAATGAATTAGAAAAATTTGTTGAACCTGGTGATAATAAGCAAATCAATGAAAATGTCACTGAAATTAATTTGAAAATGCGTGATAGTGAATCTAACTCCAAGATTAAAGAACTATTTGCCAAGAAAAAGAAAAAAAGAGATGTGTTAAAATAATATGTGAAATAATTAAAATTACTAGGATATTGATTAAGGATCTATAAATCGCAATGAATAATTATAAATATATGGCTTCTCGATTGAATCTGATTCATTTTTTAATCTAATATTTAACATATTAAAACCATTATTATCTTCTTTAATATTATCAGTAAATGGTGATAGATATGGTTCTTCCGCAAGATTTAATTCTATTTCCTCGCTAGATACTCTAAAAGATGTATAGTCTTTATTATTAAAACCTATTTCTAAATTTTTACCTATTAATCCTGGTGTTGTATTAATTGTTAAAACTTTATCAGCTAAATTAACATCGATAATTCTATTAGAAGGCGTTGATATATATTCTACATCAAATAACATATTATCATTAACTTTTCTAATATTATAAACTCGTATACCTGTTGGATTGCCATTACTCATTACTGTGCTTGGCGTGCTATATGGACTAAATTCTTGTCCAGGAATCCATAATTTATTATCATTTCTTTTTTTTCTTTCTAAATTAAATAATCCATCCGATGCTTCCTGTGACATTTTATACCCTGATTCTCCCCTTTTATTAGGAGGATATTCATTTTTATTATTGTTAATATTTTCAACAATATGCCATATAGCTATACCACCAGAATCTGGTAATTTTCTATCAAAACCTGTTGGTGTTCTATATTCTAATAACCAATATTCATTAGTATTACCTGGTATAGTTAATTTATATGATTTATCAGTTTTACTAATTGGAGGCAACGATAAATTGGCATCAGTTCTATTTATTTCAATAATATTTGAAGTAAAAAACCCACTTAATTTACTTCTTGTATATGTTGTAGCAAATGATGGTAGCCAAGGACTCACGGTATCTGTGCCCCAAGAACCACTACCCATTACTGATAAATAACCAGCGCCTTTACTTGATAAATCAGTGTCATAAAAATCTGGTAATCCGAAAATATGCAGAGATTCGTGAACTACAACACCAATAGATATTATATTAATGTGGTTTCCTTTCTTTATTTTATATGGATTAATAAAATATTTAATTTTTACACCGTTTTCGTCTGTAAAATCCCATTTATGACTCCAAACGTAATTTCCTCTATTTTCAACCCAAGTTTCTCCCCCATAACCACTATGCATAAAACAAACATTGTGTTTTCCATATAATTTATCAAAACTTCCTATCCCATTATCGTTTTCATAGTTAATAACTGCTTGTTTATATGCTGACAATAATTCTGGTTTTAATTTAGAACCAGTCGAATCGTTAGTCTCTCCATAATCAATATAGCTACCATTAATATTATGTGCATAATTATCTAAAGAGATTGGATTATTATTAGAACTGGCATTAATTATTTCAAATTTTGGAGTCATTCTTCCATGCGAAATTGCCTTATAATAATCTGACACAGATCCAGAAAATGGATCTTCCGGATTATTTTTAGGATAATTATAATCTTCTTTATTTAATAAATCATCTACATCATCATAAGTTCCATACCTAGAACTTGAAACATCACCAATAGTGAAACTCAACTCTTGGTTTTGAAAGTTATAATTATTCCATTTAATTAATATGACTGGTATTGTTAATATAGGAACTGTCCATACAAAATAATTATTACTTGGCTCATCTAAATCATCGATTAATTCATTAGTGTCTCCTTTTCCATTTAAATTCCATGCTGGATCATCCGCGCAAAAAATATATGTTTTTCCTTGTTCAAAATCTTTTGTTATTCTAAAAGAAATTGTTTGAATATCTCCTGGATTTTGAGTGGGAGTAGTTCTTATATAAAATGGGTCTACTTGACCACTGTTGGGATATGCTGTAGTAACGGTTGATATAGCTTGATATGTGTTATCTCTATTATTATTTATTTCTATATCACTTATTGAATTAATATTAAAAGCTGGTTGTGATTTTGGATAATAAATATTATTAGAAGAATCTACATATAAAGGAGTTCTTGCTGATAAATTTCCAACAGGTTTTGAATCATCAATTTCTGCTGTCACTTCAAAAATTCTTCTGAAATCAGAAGGAATGGTTTCATGTTGATAATTTATTCCAGTTGACTTTCTATCACCAATATTAGATAATTTAATTGTAACAATGTTTGTTAATTTATTATAATTTGATTCATTTCCAATTTTAAAATCAGCTTTAGGTGATGGTGTTGGTGATGATGTTGGTGATTCTGTTGGAGAAGAGGTTGGACTATTTGTTGGTGATGATGTTGGTGAATCTGTAGGAGAAGATGTCGGTGATGCTGTTGGTGAAGCTGTTGGAGAAGATGATGAAGGTGATGCTGTTGGTGAATCTGTAGGGGAAGATGTTGGTGATACGGTGGGTGAAGATGTTGGTGAAGATGAGGGTGAAGATGTTGTTGAAGATGAGGGTGAAGATGTTGGTGATGGTGATGGTGATGGTGATGGTGATGGGTAATATGATGGTGATGGTGATGGGTAATATGATGGTGATGGTGATGGTGATGGGTAATATGATGGTGATGGGGTATATTGAATATTTGGGGAAACTGTAGGTGAATACGTATTTATTGGATTAGGAGATGGTGTAGGTGTATTGGGTAATATATTAGATGTAAAATTTTCAGAACAAATATATCCTGTTACTAATGCAGGAACACTTGTTGAACCACCCCATGGATTGTTCAATACAGAAATATCACCGATAAATACATTTGTAGTATTTAATACTTTAAAATTACTATCAACAACTTTACCTTCTGGACATGTTCCATGATAATGATAAATTGTTGACAATTGATCCTTTATCGATGTCTCATTTATATATTGAATTGGATTTGCTACAGTATATCCTAAATTTGTTAATATTTCATTATTAATATCGAAAGCCTTTTTTAAATTACTTTCTGGTTTCTGTCCATTCTGATGATAATCTATTAATACTTCTGGATTCTCGTTGTTTTTTGATTTTATTTTTACATAACCTACACTTTCAATCATTGAACTGGTAGCATGAGTGATTGCTACAAAGTTTAAATTTGGTAATGGGGAATAATAAGTTTGCCATGATAATTCATTATTTCTTGTTTGAATATGGGGAACTATATTTTCCGCATCAAAAGTTAATGTATTATGTATTTTTGAAGGAGAAGCTGTTGGTGATGCTGTTGGTGAAACTGTTGGTGAGGACGTTGGTGAATTTGTTGAATGGGTTGTTGGTGAAGCGGTTGGAGAAACTGTAGGAGAAGTTGTAGGTGAAACTGTTGGTGATGATGTTGGTGAATTTGTAAGAATACCTGTTGGTGAAGTTGTTGGACTAACTGTTGGTGAAACTGTTGGGGAAACAGTTGGACTACTTGTAGTTGATACCGTTGGAGTTGTTGTTGGACTATTTGTAGGTGATGATGTAGGTGATACCGTTGATGTAGAGCTTATTATACCTACTAATTTAGCAGGTTTTCCCGATCTTCCTGATAATCTACCATAATCATACCCATGATGTCCAATTCCTTGGTTATATCCTCCTGTTAAATCAATAGGTTTATTATACAAGGTTCCTCCTAAATGCCCAGTTCCATTCCACCAGGCCTGCATATCATACACGTATTCTACAATTTCTGAATCCGATGAAGCTCTTGGTTCAAATATAGGTATACTTACTATAGAAGAAATTTGTCCATTCATTGCTTTAAGCAAATCTCCATTAGATGTAAATTTAGTATGTCTAAAAATTCTATACATTTTTGTTCCCAATTTATTATAGATTCCTCCTTTATCTAAATCACTAAGAATAAATTTAGATAAGTTTTTTCCCCTTGAACTTAAATAATTATTTATATCAGTTAATTCAATAGTATTATATCCATAATTTTTACCATTTTTCACATATTGTGTAGATTTACTCAATAATGTTTGAACAGTTTGTGGTAATTTCATATAAATCGAAGTATAGCCCACATGATCGAAAAGTGTTTTTCCTACTGGTAAATCAATTATTTGTTTTACAGCTGCTGAATCAAGATCATCTAAATCACCTATACCACTTCTTTGTAATATAGCAGGTGTCTGAATTGCACCAGCGCATAATATTATATTACTTGAATAATATACTTCATTGTCGAAAGTTTGAATACTCCTAGCTTTATAATTAGTTAAGCCAGATTCATTACTATCCCAATTTATTTTATCAATGGGTGAATTATATTTTATAGTGATATTTGGATTATTTTCTATTAAATTTCCCAATAATAATCTTTGATTTAACGCAATATCATCTGAATATATTTTATTATTACACCATTGTATATCTTCTCCTTCATTCTCTTTTTTATTTATAGCTTCCTTTAAATTTTGATATTCTTTATTAGGATAACTTTCTAAATCATAGTTATATTGCTGAGCACTCGTTATTTTAGCTACTTCTATAAAATATTTTTCCCAAGATGAATGATTTTTAGATATTAATTTGGTAGAATCTATATATTGTAATCCGAAATGAAGAGTTCCTCCTCCTAAACTTTTACCTAATCTTAGATTTTGACTCTTAATATTTTCACCCAATTTAGAGGAAAAGGAATATTGAAACTCAGATTGCGAGGCCTCAAACCATTTTACAAGTTCACCATATCCTCTTGACTTATATTTTTCCAAACTGACCTCTTTTACATCAGCTTTTTCTAGTAATAATATATTACTTTCGGGATTATTTCTACTAATATTAAATGCAGTCATAATTCCAGCTGGTCCTCCTCCTACAATTATATAATCATATCCTCTTTTTACCTTTAACCAATATCCTAAAACGGGATTAATATGTTCATCCATAGTTAATCTATCATATGTATTGTCAATACTATTTAATTTATATAAAGATTCAGTCACTATTTCCTTATTATTCGATTGAATTTCATTTAATGTATTACCATATTTAGTTAAAATACTTCCTGATATTATTTCCCAATGATATGTATTATCATTGGAAGATACTTTACTTAAAAATGAATTTTTTAAAATATTCAGCATATATATAATTACGATATTATTTTATAAAATTTATCAACTAACTATTATAATTTATGAATAATAAATACTATTCAAAAAAAATATTGCTTTCGTATATTTTTACAATTTTCATTAAATGATTTATCATCTAACTTTTTATTTTCAAAATATTTCGTAAATATTAGATATTTAATCATTTCTTCTAATTTTTCCTTATTGGTTTCTATTTCAAGCATTTCGTCAGTAAGAATATTATAAAGATAATATCTATGATTATTTGCTCCCTCATCATTTATTTGATAATCTAAATAAGCATAAATAGCTAATTGTAGAATATGTTCCTTTTTAAGCATACTAACACATTTAAATTCATATAAATTATTACCATCTACACAATCGAAATATCCTATAATTTTTCTGTTAAATAATTCCTTTTTATTCTCCATTTGACTCTTAGTTTCAAATTGTGCGTTTGAACTAATACCTAAATTGGATAATCTATTTACACATTGTGATAGTGTATCTTGATTTAACCAATTGTAATTATCTATTTGATCTAATTTAAAAATAAATCCGTTTTTAAAAGAACACCATTTATTGGCTAAATATAATAATTCAGAAGGATCAATTTTCTTTAAATTTACTTTAGATAGTTCAATTTCATTTGAAGGTTTTATAGATTTTAAGGTATCTTCATCATCACTTATAAAAGCATAATCATTATTCAAAGAAAAACAACTTCTTTTAGATTTTTTTGTTATACCAAATCCCAAAAGATTAAATATATTCATTGTGTTTTTGAGTTGATATTCGAAATATGCTGGAATAGCAGTGCCTGTAATTTCACTTACATTTTCGTAACCATATTTTTGAGGAGTTTTTGATTTAATATATATTTTATCTGACTTATTTCTTCTTCTTTTTATAGAAAGGAATTGTAAACAATTATCAATTGTATCTAAAGTTAAATGTTTTACAAGATCAGTAACACTAGTTTCTCTGTTTTTTTCTTTTTTAGAATCACGTATATATAATTTATAATGATATGTTAACCGAGTAGTTCTCTCTAATTGTTCGTGATTAATAAAAGGTAAAAAATCATTTTGATAATGATGTAATAATATTAAATGATCTTTTGCTCTGGTAGTAGCAACATATAATTCATTAGGACATTCGTAGGGATTTTTATTTTTATTAAAATATTTAAAATAAGAAGCATCGAAATTGAATACTATTACAACTTTTCTTTCTAATCCCTTAGCTTGGTGGAATGTTGAAAATACTAGTTTATTTTTAAGAACCTGTTGATCTAACTTTTCTTCATCAGATACTGGTACGTAGACAGGTATATCGTGAAGAAAAGATTTAATATCATTTTCTAATTGCCTAACAGGAGATTTGGCATTTTTAACTGAAGGTGCTAAGACAAAAATTTCATGAGGTTGGTAACCTAATTGAAGATAATGTTTTATTTCCTTAAAAGCTTTGGATTTTCCCCTGGAAGCATTAAATCTAGATCCAAAACAATCTGTTATTATATATTTAGGTTTTTTAAAAGTCACCCTTTTAGATTTAAGTCGATCATTTCCAAGCATAGTTTTATTTATAAAAGTAGCAATTTCGTGAGTAACACGGAAGCTATAAGATAAATTAGTTTTAATCCAATCTTTTGAATTAATATTAAATAAATCTGGAGCTTGTGTAATAAATCTAGGATCTGCGTTGTTAAATTGATATATACTTTGATATCTATCTCCTAATAAACATATTTTAGATTTTTTACCAGATTGTAATCTATTATCCTGATATATCTTACAAAATAATTGATAATAAAGTGGAGACATATCCTGGGATTCGTCTAAAATAATGATGTCGTATGAAATGTTTGGCGAATGAGTATTGTTTTGTGATATTTTTAGCATTTTTTTCAAAGCAGTATCTGTATAACAATCTCTTCCATAATACTTAACCGCAAATGAATGGTATGAATGAACTTCCATGTTTTTTATACCTAAAATTGATACCTTTTGACGTGTCTCTATTTTTAACTTCGCATTATATGTTAGTAGAAGTAATTTATTATTAGGATATTCCTTAGCTAAATACAAATTGGTTGTTGTTTTACCGCTACCGGCGACTGAATCTACAAGAACATTATTTGATTTTAAAGATTTTATTATTAATTTTTGTTCATCTGAATATTTCGGTAATGACATTAATTCTAACATTGGTATTTTTTTTAAGTGATGTTTTTTAAGTAATTAGTTATATAAATTTGAAATTATTTTGATAAAATTTTAACAGTAATACACTAAAATTGTATATGGATAATAATTGGAAAAATGATCTTACCGAATTTTATAGCGCTCAATTACGTTATTTTACTAGTAAATGCACAAATGTGAAACCAAAAGGTATGAGTCGATTTAGACTTGAAGTTTATTTATCCACAAAATTTAATATCATTAATACTTTTAAAGCACATCACTTAAGAAATGATCCGTTGTGTCGATGTGATAATGATGATTTACTTAATCCATTAAAAAAATCATTTGTATTTTCTGACAATTCTTATATGGTTATATTTCCAAATGATGGAGTAAGAATATCCTCAACTAAAAATTTTATATTATCTGTCCCTGCTTTAAAAGGTATGTTTTCAGATAATTGGGAAAAAAACACTTTTCAATTAAAATATTATGATTATAATATCGAACAAGAATTTAATGGACCTAAATTATATATATCTTATTCTCCATTAGATATGTTCATATATGACGCGATACCTGAAGATTTAAAAGAAAAAATTAAAAATGAACATGATGAAACAAGAGAAGAAATGTATAATCAAAATAGTTTATTAGAAAGTATTCGTCATTGTATACGTTATATTGGATGATAAGGTCATTTAAATAGAATAATATGTTTGAGCCTCTATTTGTTCTATTTTCTTTTCTTTTACAAATTCATTTTCCTTTACAAACTCCTTTTCATTTAAAAGAATATATATAGTTGGTATAGCAGCTAATTCATCAAAAATACCAGATATTATAGCAATATCTATCTGGAGTATAGATAATTGTAAAGTCAATGCATATCTAATCGCATTTAGTGTAAACATTATATTAGCTAATACTTGTAACTCCATTCTTGTAAAATCTTCTATTTTTTTTTGATTAGGATTATAAATGTTAAATGTTAATATTGGCATTCCTAATTCTGTAATAAACACTTTACAAATACGAAATATCAATATGTATATCATCAATATTCCATATTTTAACCAAGTATCATTTTAATAGAAATTATAATTAGATCATTATTTGGTCCAAACCTGTAATAAGTGCTTTCTTTGTTTGCTAATAAAACTGTCGGTATGATAACACTTACTAACAATAGTATTTGTCCTATTATGCAGATTTTTATTCTTGTTTTCGGAGAAATTTTCATTATTTACATAGGATAAATTAAAAATATTCACATTTTGATTTTCAAATTTATATTTCAAAATAAAAATTTACTAATAACATTAAATAAAATAAATTTATTTTATTAATATAATACACCATATTACAATCATATAATTTTAGTCAGTATTCTGGATACATCTATACCTATTTTTTCTAATTCTTCCCTTTTAGACAATATTTGATCTCTAGTAAGTTTAACTATACTATCAGTATAGCCTTCATATAACTCTCGATCTCTTTTAGATGGTTTCTTCCTAAATAGGTGTTCAAATAGAGTTTCGCCTTGATCCTTAGTTCTATATTCTTCCATATCTATTCCCGATATTAACTGACTTGAACCATCTTCTCTCTTTAAAATATTATGTGGTCCAGAATCTCCTATATGCAGTATATGTCTAAAATAAAGATGTTGTAGAATAGCTACTCTCATTTCATCTGTCAAATTAGTAGGCATCATATCCTGAGGTCTACAAATTATCCCCCTTGGATAGATATTAACTTCTGTTTCAATAGAACTTGTTTTAGTAATAGTATTATCACTCGTTAATTTATCAGGATTAGCTACATTTTTAAATACCAATATTCTCTCTCCTGATGGTATCTGTAATATCTTCTCTATTTTAAGTAGAGAACGATATTTCTCTTCTCTATTAGATAAATTTTCTAATATTTCTAAAGCATGTGTAAATTTAATATTATTTATATATGATTTATTATCTGGTTTATAAAGACCTTTATATACATTATTTTTATCAATATATACTACTTTCTTATGTTTACCACATTTCAATTGACCATGGGGTAATTTTTGAATTCTATCCCACTCTTCTTGTTGAATATTTTCTATCATACTACTATCTTTCTCTACAGCTTTATTAATCACTAAATTTTTTTTTTTTAGCTTTAAATTAATAGTTTTTTTTGAAGATTTACCCGTTTTAGAAATATCTAATTGTATTTTATTTTTTTTTTCTATTGTTTTCTTCTTCTTTTTTATAGTTATCTTTTTTATTTTTTTCTTTTTAGATTTAGTTGTCCCCACAGATCCGAAATTATATACTTGTCCCTCACTTAGATACTTTAATTCCTTATAAATATTTTTATATACTGAATTTACATAGGGACTTTCATTATTAACATGACTTCCTATTTCAGCAAAATGAATAGCACCTCTATTTTTCTTTCTTCCTTCACTGGTGTGTTTATCTATACAATAATCATCTAAGATAAAATCTTGTGACATATGGTCCAAAATAATCTGATCTACTTCATCAAGACTTATATCCATATGGTCTACGTTTTGTTGATAATGGGGTAAATTATTTTTATTTAAATTTAGAGCAATTTTTATAGCAGTAATTAGGTATATCCAATGTTCACTGGGATTTTTTTTATACCAATTAAAATACACTGATAATATGGGATGATCTGGGAATTTTACAAATAAATACTCCCATAATGAATATTCAGCACCTGATCTTCTATACCTTCTAGAAACCTTTTCTTTTATATCCATAATTTTAAATGCCCAATGGAAACATTTATCACTTTCCCTATCAAAATTATAGATAAATTTACCTAAAAATTCTCCTAAATTATCTGGATCACCAGCTTTTATATTACTATATGTGGTGATATCAATAGTTTGGTCAATCCCGTCATATAAATTTTTATATTTATCCTTCAGACTATCAACAAGTGGAGCATATTTATAGGCTGCTCTGGTAAAACTTACCATTCTAGATTTAGGTATTTTTTCCATAGTCCTTATTAAACAAATAAGCCATTTAGCTGATTGATTTAGGGATAGTTTTCTATCTCTTTCCCAGTTAGCAATATAACTAGCAATAGGAATAATTGCTTTAGGACAACTATCCGCAAATTCTTCTCCACTTATAATGCGTAATCTATTAATCATATTAGTTCTTAAAGCTTTGGTTTTATCACCTAATTTAGATAGTAATTCTAATTCAAGAGCACATCTAATAGCTTTTTCTGTTTCGCCTCTTCTAATATACTTTTGGAGACAACTTTTCATATTATCCAGAGAATGACCATGATAGGTCACCGTTCCTCCAAATGGTCCATGGTATTCCATCTTACCCAGTTGTTCACTTGGATTTTCAGTTGGTTTGGTAGATAGACTCATTGGAATGCTATCTATATCTGATATACTGTTACTAGATTGTGATAGTTGATTCATGTATAGTTAATATGTATTTATACTCTTAATGGGTTTAGACAAATCAAATTTAAATTCTATGTATGGATTATTATGTAATAATTTGTAGGCATTAAATATATTTATTTTGAAATATTTTGAAAATTAATAATATCGTGCTTTAAATTTTATATTAATTTAATAGAAAAACATCAATATTCCACAGGTATCCTATATGGTTTATTTGGAAATGGCAATATAGTTTTAGATGGTATCAAAAAATATTTCACACGATAATTATAATAATAATTGGTTTTTTAGAGGAACATGTCTAGGAAAAGATAGATGTATGTTATTTAAAAATTCAAAAGGTAATATTGTTAAATATTAGATAAAACAATTAATAGCACTATGTAAACAATTGTATGATAATGGAAATAATACTATTATTGTCAAATAACTCCACCAATTGATATAACAACTAGATGAATTTGAAATAGCAGTTGTGTAAATCAATGTACCAATAATACTAAATATTAAATTTATTTTATTTCTTCTAATCGAATCTCGTTTAATATAACTTTCACTACTGCTTAATAAAATTATTATAAGCAACACACAATACAATCCTGAACAAAAACCTAAAAATACACATAATGGACATACTGTGTCTGGTTCTTTTTGACATATATAAAAACCAAGAACATAACCCAACGTTATTATCCCAATAAATGTACATATCATATTAAATATATATCCACAGTCTATAAAATTATTTCGTCCCAAATTTTCTCTTAGATAATATATATTTTCCGATGGAAGTCTTAAACAACAGCATCTTATTTTTCCCTATAGTCTAAATTAACATTTATAGATATTTCAAATGAACTATCATGATTAGGCATTATTGGTACAATTTTTACATTATTTTCCCGTTTTATAATTGGTTCACGACAAACAGGACATTTATTACCCCATGAATCTTTAGATTTTTCAATTTTATCTTTACAGCACTGGCATATAAACCAAGCTCCTTCCATACATTTAGGACAATCAAACGATTTCAATTTAATATTTGAGTCTAAACATATAGAACAGTTACCATGCACAGGAAGTATTTTAGTTTTAAAACATTTCATTGTTCATTAGAAAATTTATCAAATAAAAAATTTATTTTGTTATTCAAATTTTTCAATACATAATCTATGATTTTATATTTTTTTTTTAAATATAATATGTCGAACATTAATGGGTTTCTTTATGTTATCTTTTAATGTATGTAATTTTAAATGGCCTTTATGACCATTTTTACTTCTAAGTGTTTTAGAACATATTGGGCATTCCCAATGATAAATTTTATTTTTTACAAGTTTAAGACTATTTCTATTATTTAAATTTTGTTTTATCCAATCATCTCTAATATCTCTTTCTGACTTACCTTTTTTAAAATCATTTCTTGCTTTATTAATTACTTTTAGAGCATCTTCTTTTGAATTATACATTCCCAAGTACATATTTACCTCACATCCTACCCTACCTTGGACTCTAAATTTGTTATTAATTTTCGATATCCCAGATCCTCTCGGTTGTTGATAAGACATAGTCCTTTCCAAGGATGAAATCATATCATTTATTGTCTGAAGAATTTCTAAATTATCGTTATCTCCATTTTTGGAAAAATATCTTTTAGCAGCATCTCTAGGTCTAATCAATGGTTTCCATTTACTATAAGGTATTTCTAAACTATTATTTCCAGAGTTACTGTTAATAGTATTTTTTTTCCGGAATCTGCCAATTTTTAAAGTTGTTTCTCCAGATTTCACAGTTTCGTAGTATAATTCCATTATAATCACTAATATAATGTAAAATTTTTTTTATAGTTCTTTTTTTCTATCACAATAACTGGAATAAATCCTTATCAAATTTTTACACCATTTGTCTAAAGTATAATATTAGATATTTCACTATTAGATTATTTAATTTCATAAATTTATATGAGAGGTGGTGAATTAATTATTGCTAAACTAATATCATCCCAAGAAGGGATTCCGTTTTTAAATGAATGCCCCTCTTTTCTTGTTTCCAAAAGCATATTTTCCCATAGATTTTCTGTTAAATTTTTAGCAGTTATATCTTTACCATGTTCTTTATACAATTTTTCAATAGTATTTACTAATTGAGTAATATAGAACATATCACCAAAACCATCACTACTACATACTATGATAACATGGTCCTTTGGATCAAATTCATATATGGAACAATAAGGTGTTGATATACTACCTCTTGGTTGTTCTAACAAATCATGAAAAGATCTGGAACATTGGCAATGACCATTTAATGTTCCTGCGAAATTATTGCCCAAATGCTGTGCTAATTGACCAGTAGATATTTCTCGTTCTTTAATAGATTTATTATAATTTTTAGAAATAAGGGTACTTCTTCTCATAGACTGAAATCCCGCACAAAAATTAGGATTATATCCTTCTCTTTTAGCAAATTTACCTATTCCTGTAGAAAAAGCATATGCTCTATGTAGGTTTCGTATAGCCTTTCCATTAATTACATCATATATTGGGACTTTATCATTCATGAGCCAAATAGATTTATTAGAATTAGGTGCTTTCGTTTGATTTAAACATTTAACTACATCTTCATACTGACAAGAAGCAACACCTCCTCTTCCATATATTGGATTAGCCCTTAATTTAAATATTTTTTCACCCAATTTATCTAAAATTCGCTGAGCTTCCTGATCATTATCTGCATTATGTGCTTCTGAAACTAGCAATATCTTAGATTTTAATTGGTTTGGTTTAAAAACTAAGGCAAAGATTTCTGAATCACCTAAATTAGCAAATACCCCTACTTTTCTATTACTATTTAAATTATATAATTGACAAGAAATGCTTGTACTACCGCCTCCTTTTTCAGGTAATTCTTTTAATAATTTTTCTTGAATAATATCATAATCTGTCAATGTAGTTTGTATCGCGTATTCAAAATTATTATTTAATAAATTCTCGGAAATTTTATTTCTTAAATCAAGTTGTTGTCTTCTTTCTAATAAATATTTAATTGAAAATTTAGCAATATTGGCACCTAAATATTTATTACCATGACCGTCTCTTAATTCTATTTCTAAAACATTCGAATTATTATGTAAATTCTTTTTTCCAATATACACCATATCTTGTCCATAAAATGATATATTATCTGTTAATTTATTACTATTTTTAGATAGATTTATATTTTTTACGGTTGCTCCTATTTGAAATATTTCTTGAGATAATGTATGTTTCTTAACAGTTATTTCTCTACTTTGATCGCAATTATATTTTGTTTTTTGATGAATATGAATGGTTTTATCAAAAACTTGATTAACTCTAATTAAATCTTCAAAAGCCTCTTTTATCAAATAATGCGATGAATATAATTTATCTATTCTTTTTAAAAATTCATCTGTAAATTTTTTAATAGCAGATACTCTATCATAATTTAATGAATCTAAATAGGTTTTTTTTTGTAACCAATTAAGGTGGGACTGTTTATAACTATTCATATAATTTATAAATATTTTATCCTTATCCTTATTTTCATTTAAATGCATTTGTGGTTTATCTAACTTTAAAGATATATTATTTGTTTTGTTTTTATTCAATAGTGAAAGCGCCATGGGATATATTAATGGCTTATGTGTTTTTTTTTCAAATGTAAACTGAACTTCATTAGTTGATCCTATTGATTTTATACTTGGTCTGGAATGAGAATCCGAAATATTTAAGGTTAGTTGGGCTTTTTTTTTCATATTACCAACTTGTCTATGATTTTCTCCTTTTGATAGAAAAGACAGTTTTTTTCTGGCTTCTTCCATATCAATAGTTAAATTAGCACTTGAAGATAAATTTACTTTCGAAGATGACTTCTTACTTTTAATAAACTTTTTCTGTTCTATAGAAATAACGTTCATAATAAAATTTTAATTTTTATAAAAGTTATTAATTAATATCAAATTTTAAAGCTACATATAAATATTTTTTAATATAACTATAAATAATTATTTAAATCAAGCCCTTGTCTTTTCTTATTTTTGTTGCCGATATACTGGTTGTGTATGGTAAATATTGTATACTTATTTTATTCTTAATAAATTTTATTCCTGGGAAATTTTGATTATCATCGCCACGTATAAAAACAGAATTATTTTTATTATCTTTATCAGATACAATCGCTTCTAATGCGTTTGTTGGATCAGTAGAATTGATAATAAATACTCTATCACAATAGGGTTTTAGTTCTTTTAATCTATCAGTTAACTTATTATGTGATGTTGGTTTTAAATTTTTTAATTTTTCTATACTTGAATCATCGTGAATACCTATAATAAGCTCGTCCCCATATACACGCATATCAGATAATAATTTTTTATGACCATAATGAAATTGATCAAAACAACCTACACTAAAAACTCTCTTATATTGCTTAGACATCTAAAATATAGATATATTTTTTAATTTATATAAATATTTAAATTTAGGCACATTCTTCATTAACAATAGATACCGGAGATGTAGCATAATAATATCCTTTTTTCCCAGGTTTTTTTGGAATTTTCCAATCTAATCCATAGTGTTCCTCTAAATACTTTTCGGTATTTATAGGTATATTTAATAATATTTGATTAAATAATATTGGCTTTATATAAAAATCACTTACTCGATATTTTATTCTCTCCCTATAACTAGGTTTTTTATATGATGCCCAATATATATATTTTTTACCATTTATAATTTCTTTATTATGAACAAATATATCAATTTTAGCCCATTTACCTATAGAAGAATTTTTTAGACGAAAACTCATTTCGTATCCCTTTTCGAGATTCCCCAAATTTCTATAATTTACAAACCCTTCTTTTTTCATTTCATTAATAATTTCTGTGTTGAAATCTTCATTAAATATACCAACATCAAGATCATAATCATGATCTAATATTTTACCCTCTCTATAATAACCAAGTAATGTTCCAGATGATAAAAAAAAAGGAATATTTAACCTATTCATAACATTTGAAGTTTTTTTCAATATTATGTTGTAAATTTCTTGCTTACGCTTTATGAAATTACTACTGATTTTGAAATTTTCTATATTATTACATAATTTATTTTTGATATAAAATATATATGTACCTATTAATAAAATTAAAACTAAAATTAAAAATACTATTTTCATCTTAATATATCATTATATTAAAAAATTTTATAAATAATTAAAAATTTTATCTATAAGTTAGAAAAAAACTGGATGTCAAAAATATCATTACTATAAAATTTTTAGGTTTGTAAATAGATGTAGAAAAAAATTTTGACCCTCTTATTTACTATATCAAATGGAAAAAAACCAGAACCAATCAACTACACCAAAAAAACTAAAATGTCATTTGAGTATGATAGAACCCTTATCGATATGGACACATTTGGTAACCCATGTCAAATTAACTCTCCTAAAAAAAACTTACTAACACCTTGGGACATATTAAATTCGATTAGATCTCCAATTAATTATACACATGACAATAATGAAGTGTTCGATAACTCTTTAAATAATGTGATTGAGGATACCGATAACTTAAATATTCCATATGATAACGAGCAAGACTTTTCCGAATACAATAGTGACAGCGAATACTCGTCAGATGATGACGATTCTGATTGGGAAAATTTAGCTAGTAATAGAATGAAGGAAATACAACGTAAAGAAGAAATTATAGTTCGAAAGGACAACAAAGCTTCGAGATTGATAGGTATTATTAGAGAAAAGAATGATGAAATTGAAGGCTTAAAAAAAAAAAATTTGGAACAGCAGAGACAAATTTGGAAATTATATAAAAAAATACACGATTCTAATAAAACACTCATCTAATTATTCAATTAAATTAAATCTTATGAAATTTGATTATTTCATAAGCAAATATTTTTTATATTATTCAATTAAAATGACTTCAGTTAAAATTAGATCAATTCAAGAAAATGATGATAATATTGATTTAATAACTATTCTTTCAGAGCCTAAAGAATATTTTACAGGCCTATATCCATGTATCAATGGAACAGATTGTAAATTACCCAGATCAAGAATTATATTAAATAGTGCACATGTTGATAAAGATAGCATACTTTTTCATAAAAAATTACATAGTAAAAAAGGTAGCAAAAAAAAAAGATACCAGTGGCATATAACTATTAAGTATAATAGTTTACAGTGGAAAAATTTAAAAAGTTGGAAAAAAGACTGTGTATTTGAAATATATTTAATTAATAACATAACTGGGAAAATAAAAAAATGCCCAATAATACCGGATATTCCAATATATCTCAGTGATAAACCCTTTATAATTGCTAATGATAATATATATGATGATTACCAATCATCGTTTAATAAAGGAGCTATTCAAATTAAACAACTTGAAAAGGATCTTATAGTGCTCAAAATTATGTTAGAAGACGCGGCTTTCTTTTGAAATTAGTATTGTATTTATAGTTCATACTGATTTAGTATAAAAATTTGATGCTTAATTTTGGATCTTATTTTTTATTATAATAATTATGAATAATGATAAACTTATAGTAAATAATAGTTTTAATGATAAAAAATACTACTTTAAGTATAGTGAATATAATGATTGTGAATATAATGATTGTAATTCTAATAATCATTCGTGGAATTTTGTTAGAAAATCATTTTGTTTAAATTTTATTAAAAATGATAATATATTACAGGGACAATTTTTAACTTCTAATTGGTTCCAAATTCCTATAAAAATCGATCAATCATATATTTTTAAAATTTATTCTATATCAAATAGTACAAGCAATAATTCAGATAACTTTGAATTCGTATTGGGATCGAATATTATAAAAGAAAACATTAATAAAATGAATAGTAATGATAAAGAAAATAACGTACAGATAAATATTTATAATAATTATGGAAAATTTAGTATAAATTTGCGATCATATTTCCATGATAATAAAGAAATATTGTTGATTAATCTACCTGAATTTAATTTGATTTTTAATTAGTATAGCATAGTATTTTAAGTATCAATGTCTCGAAATTTATTTACTTAAAATTTTTTTATAATGTATTTATATGAATTTAGTAGATATAAAAAACCTCAGCTACGAATATTTTAAACAACCCATTCTTAATGATATATCAATTAATATTACAGAAGGTGATAAAATTCTACTTATTGGTTCAAATGGAGCAGGTAAAAGTTCTCTTCTTAGGGTTATGTCTGGTATGCATATGGCAAGTAATTTTGAAAGTTTTTCAGTTTTAGGAAGAAGATCGCCTCATGATCAATTCAATGGATTAGCATATTTGGGTAATAGATGGATTCAAAATATTTCTTTTATTGGTCCTTCACCCTATAAAGCAGATATAAGAGCCGGCGATATGTCTAAAAATTTTCAAAAAGAATATAGAGATAGAAGAGATGAATTAGTTAAGGTTTTAGAAATTAATCTAGATTGGCGAATGCATAAAATTTCAGATGGACAAAGGAAAAGAGTTCAGATTATGTTGGGATTATTAAAACCCTTTAAATTAGTATTAATAGACGAATTTTTAAGCGAATTAGATATTGTAGTTAGAGACAAATTTTTCGAATATTTAATAAAAGAATGTAAATCTAGAAATGGAGCATTTATTTATGCTACTCATGTATTTGACAATGTGGAAACATGGGCAACACATGTAGCTTATATTTCTGGTGGAGATTGTATCGGAAAAGTTCCTATTAAAAATTTTACAAATAATAACTCTATTTATGAAAGTGTTAAAAATAAACTTATAAAAGATCCAAATAGATGCGAAAAAGATTTTATATTAGATAAAAGTATAATGGGACCACAAGGTGGTTATGGAAGTGGTAGAGGTATTAATTTATAATTATTGACACAAACTCATAATGCTTTGTGAATAATAATCAGGTCTGTTTTTTATTTGTAAATTTTTTAATTCATCTAAACTTGTTACCCCTGATAAAACAATAAGTGTTTTGAAATTAGCATTTTTACCAAAATATAAATCACTATCAATTCTATCTCCAACCATACATGTTCTATTTGGATTTAAATGGAAATGGTTTATTAAATAATTGGCTAATTCAATAGATGGTTTTCCTACACATTTAGACTTTCTATTACATGACAGTTCAATAGATTTTATTATCGACCCACTTGCAGGCATTGTCACATTTTCGTTAAATGGAGCAGTAAAATCATTATTTGACGAAATGAAATGACAATTTTTTTGATACTTTAATATACTCGATGCTTTAGCCAACTTAAATGTATTAAAATAATTATCCCATCCAATAATCACTGCTTTATATCTATTATTTGTAATATCATTAAACAAATCTTTTGCTAATTTATTATCATTTGCTAAGTTATTAAATTTTTTATCATTATCTTCCAAACCTGAAATAATTAAATTATGTATATTATTATCCATAATTGTGTTATATAAATTGTTACTACCTATTAAATATATTTCACTTTTTGGCTGTAAATTTAAAGTATTTATATAAAAAACCGTGGCTAATCCAGCATGTATTATATTCTTTCTTTCTGCTGGTATATTAAATGATGTAAACTTATCAAATAATATATCAGATGTTTTAGTAGATGAATTAGTTACAAATAAAACCTGTTTATTTAATTTATTTAAATATTCTATAACTAAATTACTCTTTTCAATTAATTTATCTCTATTCCAAATAACACCATCACAATCAAAGATAAATGTATCAATATTTTGTATCATTTTATTTAAACTGTTTATATCTAAATTATCTAAATTAATCATATACTATACACTATATAATATATACTAATATACCTTACATTTATATAGAGAGCATTTATATATAAAAATTTATTGATTGAAAATTTTAAATTTGAATAAATATTATATTAATAATGTATTAATAAAATGAATTTATCTAATTTAGATAGTAGACAACTTCTCGTATTAGATCAATTTAAAAGAGGAAAAAATATATTTATGACTGGTCCTGCTGGAACAGGAAAGAGTCATTTAATTAAAATTATTAAAAAATGCTGTGAAACAATGGGTAAAGACTATCAAGTAACTGCATTAACAGGATGTGCTTCCCTATTACTCGATTGTAATGCTAAAACATTACATTCATGGTCTGGTATAGGTATAGGACAAGGTGAAATGGACCTAATTTTGAGAAGAATTAAACGAAAAAAAGGTGTTTCAAAAAGATGGAAAAATATAGATGTATTGATTATCGACGAAGTTAGTATGATGTCTAAAAAATTATTTGAAATATTAGATTATGTTGCTAAAAACATTAGAAGAGATTTAGATCCTTTTGGTGGTATTCAAATAATATTTTCAGGTGATTTTTATCAATTACCACCTGTTGGTGATAGTAGTACAGATGAAGGTAAATTTTGTTTTGAATCTAACTTATGGGAGATGACTTTTCCCAATATAATTGAATTAACTAAAATATATCGCCAAGATGATCCAACATTTTCTAAAATTCTTAATCAAATAAGAGTTGGGCGAATAAAAAAATCCTCAATTCGTATTCTCCAAAGTAGAATTAAGGATTTTCCTGTATCTGATATTAAACCAACAATCCTTTTACCCAGAAAAAGGGAAGTTGATAGTATTAATATGAGAGAACATCTTCTTCTTCCTATAAAAGGTTCAAAAAAATATAGTTTAGAAATAACACGTCCTAAAACATCTAAAATGACTGAATTAGGACTGAATGATAATATTATTCAGTCCGAAATCGATTTCTATACCAAAAATTCTAAATTATCTGAACATATGGATTTTAAAATAGGTGACCAAGTAATGTGCACTTCCAATTTAGATGAAAATATTGTAAACGGGAGTAGAGGAGTTGTAATTGAAAATAAAGAAGGACCCGTAGTAAGATTTATTAATGGAATAGAGCTTGAAATGAAACCTCATGGATGGGAACATGAACAAATTTCTGGATTACACTTTAAACAAATTCCTCTCATGTATGCTTGGGCACTCACTATTCATAAATGCCAAGGAGCAACTTTAGATTTTTGTGTAATGGATATAGGAAAAAATATTTTCGCATGTGGTCAAACCTATGTAGCACTCAGTAGAGTTAAAAATATTGATGGATTATATTTGACCGGATTTGATCCATATAAAATAATGATTAATAAGCAAGTAAAGGAATTTTATCAAAAACATACTAATAAAAATTTAGTGAAAGAAGAAATAATTACTAATAATAATATAAATAATCAAAACTTACTCAATTGGGTAAATTATTCGGTATCAAAAAGCGATGATGCTGAGAAAAAAAGAAAAGAATTAGAAAAACTATTAATAAAAAATAAGGAGGTTAGTAAAAAAGTTCTCAGAAATAAAAGTTCCACTAAAAATACTAAGTCAGATATTCCTATCTTCTTTGGTGACCGCGAAGCTATATTAGATGATATATTATATAATAAATTAAAATTATTCCGCAGTAAATTGGCAAAGGAAAAGAACATACCCCCTTACTGTATATTTCATAATAAGGTATTAAATAGTCTAAGCACATATAAACCTAAAAATAAAAATGAAATGGAACAAATAAAAGGTGTTGGTAAAACATTTATTGATGTTTATTCAGAACAAGTTTTAAACTTTATTTTGGAAAAGTAATTCCGATACCAACTTTTTAACATTTTCATTATCTACATTTATAATCTTATCAAAAAGATTGTCATCCATATTATCTTGTAATATTTCAGAAGAATGTTCTAATAAAGCTATATGTTGTTCAGCTTTATTTCCATAAAGTTGATGTAGTCTTTCTTTCTGTAATTGAGAAGAAATAACTAATTTTACTAAGATAAAACCATTTTTTTTAAGATAAAATAATTCGTTTGGATATCTTACATCGTCTACTAATACAAAATTATATTTTTTAGACTCTTTTATTAGATATTTTGAAAATACATCTTCATCAATTTCTCTCATTTTAGATCCAATTTTTTGTAATAATTCTCTGTCTTTGTATTCCATACCATATAATTCTATTGCTATATCTTTTATTTTAGAAGCAAATGATAAAATTTCAAATTCTGGTTGAAGACTTCGAAGATATTGACATATAAAACTTTTCCCACTACACATTTTTCCTATAAATGCTATTTTAATACTCATATTTCTTATTATATTAATATATTATATAATGTTTTATATCCTTATTAAATAAAAATATTATTATAATAAAATATTATTAATAAAATATAACTAAAATATATAATGAAGGAAACTGTTCATGGATTATGGATTGGTAAGTTAGGAGATATTCAACAACTTTCCATTCGTTCATTTTTAAAAATTGGACATCCTTATCACTTATGGGTATATGATCTTCCTAAAAATATTCCAAAAGGAACTATTATAAGAGACGCTAATGAAATTTTTCCTAAAAATATGGTGTTTAAACATTGGAGTGGTAACTTGGCAACTTTTGCTGATATGTTTAGATATAAATTATTATATAAATATGGTGGATGGTGGGTGGATCTTGACTTAGTTTGTCTAAAACCCCTTCCTTCACATATAAAATATTTTTTTGGAGGAGAACGAGCTAAAAAAACTGGAGCATTTAAACGCCCACAACCTCATACATTTTGGATTGGTTTAATGAAATTTCCTAAAAATGATCCCATTTTAAAAGTAATGTATACTGACATGACTACTAAAAAAAAGGATTTTCAAATTAAATCGAAAAAATTACAATTTAATTATGGACAAACTCAATTAGGTAAATTATTACAGGATAAATATGGTGATCATTTCCTCTATACTCAGAATAAAATTAGTGTGGATTTATTTAATCCCCTTAGTTATTTTGATATGATTGATTTTTTCTATCCCAAGGAAACTAAAAAATGCTGTAAAAGATGGGGTTGGGAGGAAATGAATGTAGATGAAATTATACAACGTTCATATACGGTTCATTTATATAATAAAATAATACTTGAATTGAGTGAAAAAAGAGGAATGGAAAGTTATCTTATAAAATATTTAAATAATATAGTTAATAATTAAATTAAATAATTTATTTAATTAGTTAATATGACTTAATTAATGGTATGATACATTGATTATACCATTTATTATTTATGCACTTATTTTTATGGGCAACGTATTTTCCGTGAATAAACATTTGCCTTAAAGCTATTCTTTCCATATCTGAAAATACTTCATAATACATTTGTATAAACCATATTATCATATCAGTTGAACCATACTGACACCCATATGTAAATAATTGTTGGTAAATATAAGCACCACTTAGTTGATAATCATCTTCTGTTATATTACCTAGTTCCTGATATAAATTATTTAATTCTTTAATATCATTAACTCTGATAATGTCTTTTCCTCTACTGATAATACGTCGAGTTGACATTCTAGTATATATATTATATCAAAAAAAAATATAAATGTTTAAATCAATTTTAATTATAATTAATAATATGGATTATCTTGAAAATAAGTAGAACCTGTCCAATTCACCCAACCTTCTCTTTCATGTCTTGACCATAATTTTTCGTATTCATTACTGGGGTGGTTTGCCCAACCATGTCTTTCTAAACCCCTGTCTGTTTTAAACTCACTATTACATTGGCGACACATTATTTTCGGTTTTTCACGCTTTTTAGGTGTATAGTTTTCCATAAATTATATAATAAAATTATTACAATATCTTTAAATATTGTTTTACATTAGTAAATATACTAAAATATCATTAATACGTAAATATTATAGATATATATATTAGAAGAATCATTATTATCAATACGGAGACAATTAGATATGATTGTTGAATAGTATTAATATTAGTGTTAATAAACTGAGATATTTGTTTCTGTTGTTGGTAATACCATATTAACCAATCTATTTTTGAAACATCAATGAGTGGTCTAAATGACTTGTAATAAAAGTCATAGACTTGATAATTTAGCCCATTTAATTTAGATAAATATTTTTCCCTATCTTCACTCCATTGTGGTAAATGTTTAGAACTGGGATCCAATAATTCTCTACACAACTTGTTAGCGTAAAATATTCCTAATTTTTCTTCATCTAATAGATCTGATACGACAGAATAACATCCAGCCATTCTACAAATGTGTATGGCATTGGAATACGTTACAAATGTATTCCCAGCTTTGATAACCTCTAATTGTTCTGATTCAAGGTCATCTATAACATCTACCCCACTCAATTCAGTTCCTAGTTTTTTATCTAAATCATTATAATATTCTACAATAGAGTCATCTTCGGTGCATAAATTTATAACCAAGAAAATATTATAATTTTTTGACAAATATCTGAGTTGACTTTCAAATGAAGAAGAGCTATTGGGCATACCATCAGTAATAAAATTCAGACATACAGGAATATGTTGATAATTTTCACTATTAATAAAAGTATGTAAACTATTTTTAAAATGTTGAGTTATTTTACCCAAAGGAGTATTTCCTCTGATATTACTAGAGTCAAGTATTCTTTTTTCTAAAATATCTAGCTTATCTGCCATGTTGTCTTTTTCTGGATCTATATGGATACAATCTATATCTTCTTCCCATTTAGATGCATAAATATTTTTAGGATTCAAAAGATAATATCCTGATTTCATTCCACGATCTATATTATACTGTGCACATTTCATCGTTTTGTATATGGCTTCATCCCAACGACTGACTCCTTGTATTTTGGTAATTTTACCCGTTTTATCTTCTAAGAATATTTTTCCATCATATGTATTCATACTTACACTATTATCTATTACATACATAGCATATTGTGATTTATCTCCTATCAATTCATCTCTTTTTTTCCCATGTGATGAATTAAATTTAAAATTAGATGAATTAGTAGAGCTATTTAATGTATTAGATGATTGGTTATTAGGAATTATGTTTGAATTTTGACTATTATTTTCTATCATATCTAATAAACTTCTATTTAAAACAGTATTGGTAATTGGTCCCCTACATTCTGGACAAGATCTACTTGTTCTCATCCAGCGTGTAATACATGGTTGGCAAAACGTATGACCACACGGATTACAATTCATGGGTGGATTAATATCTCTCATATATTGTTCTAAACATACACTACAACTTGGTTCTTGTGACATTTTTAGATTAATGGGTTTTATTTAGTTTACAATGATCATAAACACGTTTCAAATTTTAAAACTATATAATAATTTATTTAATTCCCTTTATATTAAACCACCATATTTTTTTTATTACCAAACAAAGCTTCATCCATAAAATCTTTATAAATAGACCCAAAACCTATTAATATTCCAGTATGATAAGAGGTATGTAAAAATCTCATAGCTCCTCCTCTATAAAAATGTCTAATTCCTAGTTTTCGTAATTCGTTAAATTCCTCTACTAAATTACCAGAACCGTTACTTTTTTGTAAAGAAGCAACCATTACATCGAATGGAACTGTTAGTAAACTTAACGCACCACCAAACATACCTGCTCCAAATTTTCCAGGCATTGTTTCGTAAAATTCCGGAAATTGTTCCTTAAATAATTCAACTCCATAAAATCTTATTCCCCAATCTACACCCTTCTTTAATATCATTGGACTTAATCCACGATAAAATCCACGAAACCCTTGTTCTTTCCAAATATTAGATACTAATGCTCCTGAACTAACTTTTTTTTGAGATGATTTGTGATTCATTGTCATAGCCTCTATTTTCAAACGTTGCGTTGGAGTTATAAAAAAAGATTGAGCAACTCCACCGCACATTCCTCCTATTATTCCAGAAGTTCTTTCTATATTTTCAGAATTAAAACCTAATATTGATTGGTTTTTTATAATATTATCCTTAACAAACGACTGAGTGTATAATATAGGTATACCTTTGGTGGATTGAATAATAGCCCATGGATAAAATCCACGATAATATCCTTTCCATCCAGATTCTTTCCATAAATTTCTAAATATATTTGGATAAGATTTAGCAGTAGCTTGTTTAATAATTTTAGTAGATTCCATAGTATGTCCTAATAAAGTCATTTCAGTTAAGGTAGCCATCATTCCTGAACCCAAGTATAAAAATCTATTTTTTGTTTCGGAATTCATAACTAATTATTGTAATAGCCTAATATTTTTATAATTAATCAGTAATTAAATTTAAGATGGCAAATTTAATATAGTGACATTATTAAAAAAATTGTTGGTTAGTATTTTGATTGTATTGGTTGCTTTGGTTGTATTGGTTGCTTTGGTTGTATTGGTTGCTTTGGTTGTATTGGTTGTGTTTATTTGGTTGCGTTGGTTTTGTTTTAGTTTTCTATATTTATATTTTTCTTTTTTGGATATTTTATCCAGTAATCTGGTAATTCATCTAAATATTCTCTAAATATTCCATAAACCTTTTTTAAATTTCGTAAGTCATCCTTTGAAATATTATTCAATGTGCTTTTTCTTTTTTCTAAATTTTCTATTTCTTCCATGTTCATTTCTATTTTAAAATCTTTTTTTAACATCTCGCCTATAGTATTTAATAGTGATTTATCTAATTTACTATAATTGATAAATAAGATTGGGTAATGTACATCTGAATTAAACCAATTCATAAATTGTGATTTTAAACGAAGTGTATCCGACGATAATTCTTTTATAAATTTTCTATAGTTTACTTTTTTCTTTTTGTTATAAATTTTCTTTCCAGCCAAAACATTAATAGTTTTATATAATTTTCTTCTGAAAATAGAATATAATGATAAATATGGATCTCCAAAAATATATACTGCTAAAAAATTATTATTCTTAATATGTGGGGGATAATGTAAATGAACTGATTTGATCAAATTACAAGTATTTCTATTAATTATTGATCTATTTTTAATTTTAAATATATTAAATATTTTTCGTAAGTAATTAGTTCCACATCCCCCATATGAAAATATCCAATAGTTAAATTGTCCCTCATTTAAAAATTCTTCCCCTTCCAGTTGCGAAATATTAGTATTATAAAACATTACTTACATTAATTTTTTTTTTTTTTGAGTAATTTTAAATTATACTCTATACATTACCAATATGTTCTTAAATTTAAAGAAATTTAAAGGAATTTAAAAACTTTATCTAATTATATATATATTTATTGAAAATATTAACTGTAAATATATATATTATTTAATTACTCATTTTTCCCATACTTTTGGCATAATTTAACAACTAATTTTCTATATTCTTCTTCGGCAATTTCTTTAGTTTTTCCTTCCTGTTTTTTCCAAGAACTCCATTTTATTCTCGCTTCAATTTGATAAAAAGCTGGTTGTTCGATATTTATATTTCCTAATAATGTTTGTTTATATAAGCCATATAATAAAGCCTTTTCTTCGTTATTTGGAGGCGACGAAAGTTTAGTCGCAATTGTTGCTACTTGATCAAATGTCATATCTTCTAGCATACTATTATTCATTTATAGATATTATATAAATTATATATTTTTAGAGAAATTTAAACTCTATTTAAATATTTTTGTAAAATATTTTTCCCTAATTTTCCTGAAGATAATACCCATCTTTTAGTTTGAGGATTGTAAATTTTATCATATGCTCCTGCTTTTTGTCTTACTAGTTTTTGAAGAAGTTTTTTAGCCCTATCTCTTTTATATATTTTGTTTAATGGCATTTTTCCCGAAAAATTATAACAGTTTTCGCCATCATAGCAGGATGCTATACACGAAGGTCCATATTCAGTAGATTCACAACATTCTTCTGGATCATAATTTCCTATTTTACATTGTGTTAATTCCATTATTTCTTTGAAGTTTGTTGGATCTCCTTGTTCATTGACACATCTATTTATTTCATCTTTATAATCTTCTTGATAGCATGGGTAATTACATGGTATTCCAGGTAAGCAACATTCTTTCGGATTATATTTCCCAATTTTACAACCTCCTCCTTTTTTAGATTTTAATCCTGATTTATTCATATTTTTATTTTTAATCTGGGATTTATTTGATTGAATTTTACCTAATTGTTGTCTTTTTTCAATCATAGCTTGTTGAACTCTAATATGTTTTTTCGTATATTTACTACTTTTAGATTTTTTATTCTGTTTTTTTTCTCGTTTTTGTTGTCTATTTTTACCTCCTGAAATTTGATCCATATTATACTATATATTAATATTTTCATTTCATATGTTATATTAAAAATATTTAATAATTTACCACTTTTACATTTATTAACACACTATCTGACTTTTCTAAATCAAATTCTAACTTTACATAAACCCTATATAAATTATTAACATTAGAATGTTTATCTAATAAAAAAATTCTAAACTCCTTATATGCTTTAAAACTAATTTTTTTATCAGTTAAATCAATACTGATCCTATAAGGTTTTCTCTTATGTTTTAATTTTTTTTTCTCTCTCCTTGACAATTTATACTTATCATCTAATTCTCCTATATGATAATTTTCCCTATCTATATTATTAAATAATGCTTCAAAAGGTAAACCTAGTAAAGCTTGTGTAGTTAACATTGCTATTTTTGTAGAAATTTCAGAAGTATATTTAAATTCTAAAAAATTTTGAAGTTGAGTAATTGTTTTTACTCTATGATTATTGATAAAAATTCGACATCTATCTAAATCTACTTCGCATTGTTGCCAAATAGCATCATTTTTTTTGTTTGAATAAGCTCCTTTAATATCATCTATAAAGTAATCTAATGGAACAATTATATCTCCTTCGAAATTACCATGCATTTCCATCTCATCTAGTATATTTAAATTTTTAGATATGTTAATTCGTGGTTCATTTTCCCTAGATGATGTATATACATTATCTACATATATGAAATCATCCGTAGATTCCTGCAGGTGAACTGATATATCTAAAGATTGAGTTTTAGGTATATCAAAGTTTTTAAATTGAATAAAATGAAAATCATCCATATTATTATAATTTAATATAAAAGTTTTAAGCATTTATATTAAATTTATTTGAATTTATTGATAAATCTATTAATATAACTATTTTCTTCCAAATATGTATTTAGAATTTCTTCATTATTTACAGTTTTATTATAATGTATTGTACATCCCCAATTATGTCTACTATTTACTGTTCCCGATGGTGGATATATTTTTTCTATTTGACAATCTAAACCACAATTATTTAAATATTTTTTAATCATACCACAATTTTCTTCATAAGGAAAACTTATTATACTTTTACTGTCATATAATTTATCCATTGATATTACTTAAATTATATATTATCCTTTAAATAATTACTTATCTTCCATATTTACCCATCCCCACAATATGATAGATATTCTTCCATTCTCATTTTTTTCTTTTTCCGGAATAGGTAATATACCATGTCTCCATTCTATATTTACATCTTTACTAAAAACATAAATACTTCCATGTGGTAATGGTAAAGATACAACAGATCGTGCTTTAGTATGTTGAAATGCTGCTTCTCTTTCAGCACCAAAAGATATTACTTTTATTTTTGGAATTAACTTCAAATATATAAATTTTTTAAAATATTAGAAATATAATTTTAGTTTAAAAATAATTTATTAAGATATGCTATAAAATGACCGAGCCTAATAAAAATAATACTGTTGATAACGTCGAGTTAGAAAATAATGTTTCTTTAGTTGATGAACAAGATACTTCTCATAATAAATTAGACTGTGATGAAATTCATAAAATGCTTGTAGATTGTCGTAACTCAGACGGTGAAAATGCCGATACTTGTCAAGAAATATTAAGTAAATTTAAAGATTGTTCTAATACATTGAAGGTTAAGACTGTTAATGATAATCCAGTAGATGAAACTATATTTAACTGAAATATTATTCAATTATTAACACACTGGTAATTTAAATTTCTCTTAAAATATTAATGTTAAAGAAAAATTTAAAAAAATATATAGTTTTTCAAATTTGGGGTAATAATCCTCTTTTTTTAATAGGAATGATTGAAAATATAAAATTAGCAACTATAATATATCCTTCCTGGAAAGTTCGAATTTATTATAGCGATATTCCCGATCACTTTTTAATTCGATTGAAAAAATGTAACATTGAATTGATATCTGAAAAAATAAATGATAAAATCAAATATCAAATTTGGAGAATATTACCTCTTTTTGATAAACGAGTTGATATCTTTATTTGTAGAGATGCAGATAGTCGTTTAAATTACAGAGAAAAAGCAGCGGTCGATGATTGGTTAGAGTCTGAAAAACCCTTACATATAATGAGAGATCATCCAATTGGACATAAAACTCTTATTTTAGCAGGAATGTGTGGTTTCAATAATATTATTATTAAAAAAACTATAAAAATAAAAGACTCAAGCTTAATTCATCAACTTCGATTAAATGATGTAGACAGTGATCAGGAATTTTTAAGGAAAATCATATTTCCTTTTTTTAGTAGTAATCATTTGGCTCATGATAAATATAGTCATTTTGAGTATGGATGCGAACGAGATTTTCCACCCATTGACCCAAGTAAAAGAATAATAAGTAATTTTGTAGGAGAAGTTCACGATTTTTATAATAATCCTATTAATTGGAATGTAAAAAAAAAATTGAAAAATTTAAATTTAGATAACGTAAAATGTTGTGAAATATATGGTTTTAAAATACCTACACAATTAGAATGTATAAAATTAGAAAAAAACACAGAAAATGATCATGATTATTTTCAAAATTATCATCCAAAATTGAGTGATAAAAAAATACATAAAAATGTAGTCCAAATACAACAAACCTTAGAAAATTGTAAGAAAAAAGATAATAAAAATTTGGAAAGAATAAATGGTTTAGATATTAATATAAAAAAATGTATGTCTCATTTGGCTAATATTGAAAATCTTAATAAAAAATCCGAAAAGAATAAAAATGAGATCAAGGCATTAAATTCTAATATTGATAGACGATTTTCGGAAAAATTTGAAAAAATTACTAATATAGAGAAAATATTAGGAGAAAATAAAAATTTAATAGAATCTATCAAATTAGAATTCAAAGAAAAAATTAATACCATAAATACAAGTTGCCTAAACATAGGCAATAATATGAAAACTTCTCAACTTAAAATAGATGAACATACCGTTCTTTACCAACAAATTGAAACATATAAAAACGATATTCAATCTCTTCAAAAAACTATTAAACATCTTAAAAATAATCAATTTTATATCAAGGGATTTATATTTAGTGTTTCAACGATTTTTTTATCTTCAGTTGGAATATACTATAAAGAATATTTAAATCATTATCTTTAACCAGTATCTCTAGACTCTACCAAAATCGTCTTCAAATCTTTCAATATCATCTTCACCTAGATATTCCCCAATTTGAGTTTCTACAAACTCGACTAATTCATCTCCTATATTTTCCATACGATGTAATGAACCTTTTGGAATATATACATGTTGGTTAGCATGAAGAATTAATTCATCATCTCCAACACGGACTTTAGCAGTTCCCTTAGCTATTACCCAATGTTCACTTCTCTTTTTATGACTTTGGAGAGATAATCTTTTTCCAGGATATACACCTATTCTTTTTACTTTAAAACCAGAAATATCTGTTCCTTCTACATTGATATACCAACCCCATGGTCGATAAACCTTAGCATGACAATATGGTTCTGGTCTATTATCTGATTTTAATTTTTTGACAAATTGTTTTACATCTTGACTACGTTCACGATGTGCTACAAATAATGTGTCTCTAGTATCGATTATTACTAAATCTTCTACACCAAGTGTAGTCACAAGTCTACCGTTTGATTTAACTAAACAGTTTTTAGTATCAACTGACATAACATCTCCCTCTAAATAATTTCCATTGTCGTCTTTGGGTAAATGACTATGTAAAGATCTAAATGATCCTATATCACTCCAATATCCACTATAAGGAACAACTTTACCACCTTGATGAAATTCCATGACTGCGTAATCTATCGACTCGTCTCTTACATGTTGAAATTGTTCCTTGTTAAGAACCATTACCTTATCTTGTTCTTTACTAGATTGAACTGTAAATAAAACTGACTTCCAAATATCTCCCGCATGTTCTACAAAATTATCTCTCATAGTTGATCTTTTGAAGAGAAAATTTCCTGAATTCCATAAATAATTACCTTGTTTTAAATAAGATTCAGCAACAATTTTATCAGGTTTTTCTACAAATTTTATTAAATTATTATTTTCATAATTTATGTAACCATATCCTGTTTCTGGGTAGGTTGGTTGAATTCCAAAAACAACAATACTAGACTTATCATTTAACTTAGTTGATGTATTAGTTGATGTATTAGCTGATGTATTATCAATTAATTCTAATCCAGAATGAACAGCCTTTTTGAAACATTCATGATCCCACATATGGTCTGCTGTCATCACTAACATATTATTATCATCTGATATTACTTGACAAGCACTGGCTATAGCAGCAGCTGTATTTTTACCAAATGGTTCCACAATTATTTTGTAATTCGAAATAGAAAGTTCTCCTAGTTGTTCCTTAGCTAAAAATTGATGTTTTTCATTACATACTACGATATAATTGACGGGATTCAAATTTTGAGCTGTTAATATGGATAGTTGAAACATAGTAAATTTATTATCTGTTAATTTTAAAAATTGTTTAGGAAGGAGGACTCTTGATAATGGCCATAATCTTGTACCATTACCTCCACACATAATAACTACTGTTAAACTGGATAACTTAGACATATATATATATATATATCTTTTGCTGATTACTGAATTTTAAAAAAAAATATTTAAATTAATTATATATATTATATTATAAAATGACTAAAGCACTTATTTTATTTGACGTAGATGGTACTCTTACCAAATCTAGACTAACTATTAAAAAACCAATGATAGATATGATTCACCGTTTGAGAGATTTAAAAGATATTGATATTGGAATTGTAGGTGGATCTAATTTAGTAAAACAACGGGAACAATTAGGAGATGAAATTTTAGCCCTATTTGATTGGACTTTTTCTGAAAATGGCTTAATGGCTTTTAAGGCTGGAGAATTAATCAAAGAAACCTCAATCAAAGATTTTTTAGGTGAAAAACAAATTGGACTATTGATTAATACTGTATTAGAACACTTTTCAACAATTGAATTACCAGTTAAAAGAGGAACTTTTGTTGAATTTAGGAATGGTATGATAAATATTTGCCCAGTAGGAAGAAGTTGTTCTCAGTCAGAAAGGGAAGAATTTTTTGAATTAGATCAACGAGAAGGTATTAGAAAAAAAATAGTTGCCTATCTTAGGGAAAAATTATCTCATCTGGGATTATCTTATTCAATTGGTGGACAAATTAGTATTGATGTGTTTCCTCGAGGTTGGGATAAAACCTATTGTTTACAATTTGTTGACGACAAATACGACGAAATTTATTTCTTTGGTGATAGAACAATGGAGGGAGGCAATGATTATGAAATTTATTCTCATCCGAGAACTAAATCATATGCTGTCGAACAACCATCTGATACACTTAAATATCTAAATGAAATTTTTTTTTAATAATTTAAATATAAATTTGAAATATTATTTAAAGTAAATATTTTAAAGTTATTCTATAGTATAATTGTATTAATATGTCTTCTTCACATTTAATATTATTCGATATATATACATTGATTCCAAATGAAAATAATAATTTAGATTTATTCGAAGGCGTTGAACGTATCGAAAATATAATTCGCTCCTTAATTGAATTATCGAAAAAAAAAATTAATATTGGAATTATAAGTGAAAATAATATTGATACTATTTATAACCATTTAAGTGAAGATATTCTTAATAAATGTGACTATATATTTTCTGAAAATGGTATTAGAACTTATGAAAGTAATTTATTAATTCATAAGGAATCTATTATTGATTATTTAGGTAAAGAAATTTTAATGGAAATAATCTATAATACAAATGATATGATTAATAATTCTTGGGTTAGTTTTATAAATCAACAAATTATTATAAAAACAGGTCAAATTGAGATACATTTTGAACTTTCCAATATGGTTGACCAAGACAACTGTATTGTTGATCATCTAGAAACACTTCTGTTCAGATTAAAAATTAGTTTAGATAAACATAATGTTGACTGTGTTATATTAGATAATAATATTATCATTCGTCCTATTAATTGGGACTCAAATTATTGCCTTTCAGTCATCGATAATCAATTAAATTTTAGTAAAATTACTGTTTTTAGAAATAATAGTTTAGTAAATTTAAATTTAAATTCAAATTTATCAGCTGATATAGATAAAATTTTAGTAAAAAAAAGTGATAATTTAGGTGATATTATTAGAAAAAAATTTTTACAAGCTTGATTTATTGTTTCATTTAAATAATCATATATTATGCTATTAAAATATATTACATAAATATATGTTAAAAAATTTTTTAAAACTTAATAAATATTTATCTACTGAGCAAAAAATGATTATTGATTCGGTTCAGAAATTTTCACAAGCGTATTTATCACCTAGAATAGTAGATGATTACCGAAATGAGATAGTTGATAGAGACATATTTAAGGAGATGGGAAATTTAGGTATTTTAGGACCAACTATCCATGGATATAATTGCTTAGGTGAATCATATCTAACTTATGGACTTATAGCTAAAGAAATTGAAAGTATTGATAGTGGATATCGATCGATGTTCAGTGTTCAATCATCACTGGTTATGTTACCTATTTCTAAATTTGGAAATGATTCACTTAAATCTAAATATTTGCCTGAATTACAAAGTGGTAATATGATTGGATGTTTTGGATTAACAGAACCTAATCACGGTTCTAATCCAGGTGATATGGAAACTAGTGCTGTAAAGGATGGTTCAGATTTTATACTTAATGGATCAAAAACTTGGATTAGTAACTCTCCTATCGCAGATGTTTTACTTGTTTGGGCTAAAGAAAATGGAAAAATTAAAGGATTTATATTAGATAGAGATATGGTTGGTATTGAAACACCCAAAATAACTGGTAAATTATCGCTTAGGGCATCAGTGACTGGTATGATTCATCTCAATGATGTTAGAGTTCCTAAAGAAAATATGCTAGATGTTGAAGGATTAAAGGGACCATTTACTTGTTTAAATAGTGCTCGTTTTGGGATATCTTTTGGGACTCTGGGTGCTGCTAAATCTTGTATTGAAAATACTGTAGAATATTGTTTAGATAGAAACCAATTTGGCGAACCATTAGCTAATAAACAATTAATTCAAAAAAAATTAGCTGACATGAATACCGAATATAATTTGGCATTAAATAGTTGCTATCAAGTAGCTAATTGTATTGATAATGATGATTATATTCCAGAAATGATATCAATGATTAAAAGAAATTCATGTATGAAATCATTAGATATTGCTAGAAATTGTAGAGATATATATGGCGGTAATGGAATTTCTGACGAATATCCCATTTTTAGACATATGGTTAATTTAGAAACAGTTAATACATACGAAGGAACATCGGATATTCATGCTCTTATTTTAGGTAAATATATAACTGGTAAATCAGCTTTTTAGTAAAATGATTATTATGTTATAATACAGCATCTATTCATTTTTTTTGTAGTTTTATAAAATTGCTTCGAAGTCTTACTCAAATCCGATGATCTTTGAACTAAATCATCTATTTGTTCTCCTCTAGCAAGTATATTTTCTATATTTTGATACATAATTTCCTTTGTTTCATCTAAATTACATCTTATTGAATACAACTTATCCGCTTCTCGAGGATCTTGATATTTTACTATTTTTTTATAAAATTTATCCCAATCTATAGAATAATCAATAGAAGAATTTTTCCATATTTCTGGAAAATCATGCGTATAGTCATTTAATATACCATTTAATAATCTATGCATTACTCTAATCGGATATTTATCATTATCCATTACAGCACAAATTACTATACCTGAACTTTTCATTAATGTAACTACATATAAACCCTTATGTTGTATATTTGTAAATCCTACTTTATTAGAGAGAGAAATTGCTTGTCTACTTATAAAATTACATAATTCTTTCATTGAGCTCTTTTGATAAAAATATAAGTTTTCTAAATAAAATGCTCCCGAAAGTATTATAGCTTTATTATTGGTTTTATTTTTTTTTTTTCCGATAATTAAAGATAATAATGTCATAAATTATTATTTATAATTAATGTTTAATGAATATGTTTAAATATTTTTAAACTAAATAAGTATTTTAAATATTATCTAATACATCTATTGCCGGTAAACTGGTTCCTTCCAATAGAGATAATGTAGCCCCTCCTCCAGTGCTTACATGAACTCCTAACTTCGTGTAAGAATACATTTTAAAACAGGTTGCTGTTTCTCCTCCTCCTATAATAGCGGATGCTTGTAATCTTTCAGTTACATCTCCTATTTTTGATGTAATAGATTTTGTTCCTTGTGAAAAAGACTCAAATTCAAACACACCCATTGGACCATTCCATAATATAGTTCTTGCTTTTTTCAATACTTCGTCGAATTTTGTACATGATTTTATTCCTATATCTAATCCCATATATCCTTCAGGAATGTTTTCACCCTCATCAATATATTGTTTTTTACAATCCTCTGAAAAGTTATTACCAGTCTTAAAATCTATTGGTAAATGTATTTTTACACCTTGTTCCGCTGCTTTAGACATAATTGATTTGATTTCTTTTGCTCCAACTGGGTCAAAAATAGAGTCACCTATTTCATAATTTTTCAATATTTTGAGAAAAGTAAATGCCATACCTCCACCGATAATTATATGATCCACTTTGTCTAATAAATTATATATTAATTTAATTTTATCACTTACTTTTGCTCCACCCATTATACACACAAAAGGTCTTTTTGGGCTATTTATCTTTGGTAATATATTTGTTAATTCTTTTTTTACTAACAAACCACCTATTTTATATTCATATCCTTTACCCATCATACTACAATGATTTCTATGACAAGTACCAAAGGCGTCGTTAACAAAAATATCGGCCAATTTTGCTAATTTTTGTTCAAATAATTCAATATTTATCTGAGAGGATTTTCTTTCTTCTTCGGGATAAAACCTAATATTTTCAATCAATATAATTGAATTTCTTTTATTAGATAATACCGTTTGTGATTGATATAAATCTGTTAAATATACGTCATGGTCAGTATATATTTTTTGTAAATATTTTTTTATTGGCTCCAAACTTAAACCAAGAGTTCTTTTTCCACTTGGTCTTCCTAAATGAGTAACTATAATAATATTTTTTACTCCCTTTTCCCATAATAAATCAATAGTTGGTAAAGATTCTTTAATTCTATCATCATTTATTATAACATCATCTTTTATAGGAACATTATAATCTGTTCGTAATAGTATATTTTTATCCGAAATTGAATATTCTATTGTATCTAAAAATTTCTTGTTCATTGATATATTTATAATTAGATTTAATTATTTAATTATTTATAATTAGATTTAATTATCTAAAGATATCGCTATTTTTTCTTTTTTACTGTTCTTTTCTCCTAATTTAGGTAAACTATTTGGAACATCTGGTAATTGTGATAACGCAAATACGTTGTCTAATCCCATTAATTCTTCCATAGTATTAATTGTCTCAATTATATTATCTATTGGTTGAAGAAAATTGTCAATATATTCAGGCGTTCCCCCATCTCTTGTAATAAAAGTTAATAAAAATTTAATAAACTCGGTTTTGAGACCTTCTACTAATTGTAATAACTTTAATACCTCTTTATTTGGTTTTGAAAAATAATCTTTTTTATCTACGGTATATTGTCCTAATTGTGTAACCATATCACAAATTAATTGAACAAATTCTATTAATTTATCTCTATTATGTATTGAATGTGGGATATTTATTTTTACAGATTGAGGTCTATTAATATTAAAATTTAAATTTTTAAGGACAGAACCAGTTATTACAACACCTCTATTTTTTTTTAATGTATTAATAATTGCCGATGTATATTGACAAGATACTTGTGATATATGAATGTATGGATTAGTATATAGTTGTTTTGATTTCTTTATTTTTATAGCAGTTGTTTTTTTTACAGGTTTTTGAGATCTTTTTGACATTTCTTGTAATATTTTTACCGCATTTGGGTGTTTCTTAGGATCTGGATTTTTTGCTTTATTATTTAGTGGACAGTTTGTCATTCTTGTACCTAAACTTCCACATAGACTACATTTATTTTTATTTGATGACATAATTACTGATATAATAATATATAATTTTAAAAAATTATTAAAAAAATAATTTAAATAATAAAACAAATAATTTAAACATATTGTTAAAAATAATTGAAACATATTGTTAAAAATAATTGAAACATATTGTTAAAAAAAATAATTGAAATATATTATTTTAATGATTTATATTGGAAAATCGAATAAGTAATGATAACGAAAATATCAATAATATTATTTGAATAACAACATTCACTATTCCTATTTTTTCAAAAGATGTATCTCGTAAATCTTGACATAATCTGTCGCCGTAGTATAATTCAAAACTTCCCCAAGCGACCATTGATATATAATAGACTGTGGGAATAGACATAAATATTATTTTTTCCATTACAAATTCTATATGTAAAATAATTGCTTTTCCTACAAATGTAAACATTAACCACGTAAAACATGATACTAACAAATATTCCCATAAATTACTCGTCTTACATGACATAGCTTGATCATAATAATTAGTCATATAAATAAATTGAAATACGTAGTAAGATACTATTCCTCCACAAATTGAGATAAATAATGTTAATAATAAACTACCTATACCACATATCACACAGTTTTCTCTCTTATTTGGAAGATGCATATTTTAATAATTTTTGAATAAAAATAAATAAAAAAATCAAATTTAAGAATCAAATTTAAGAATCAAATTAAAGAATTATAAATTTATTATAAATATTATAAAAAAATATATTTTTATATTAATGAGTGATCAATTTAGAAATATATTATCTGAATCCACTAATAAAGCGATGAAGGGTGGAATATCAGGAGCCAGTGCCATGGCTCTGCAAGTAGGTACACTGATGTGGTTACGTACAACTATTAACTATCAATATAGACATGGTGTTTCAACAAGTGTAGCTTTTAAAAATCTGTATAGGGATGGTGGAATTAGGCGATTTTATAGAGGTGTTGGGCCAGCTTTACTACAAGCACCATTATCTAGATTTGGCGATACTGCTGCTAATATTGGTGTATTGACATTATTAAACTCTTATCCGCAAACGGAAGAATTACCAGTATTATTTAAATCGATTTGTGCTTCTGGAGCAGCAGCATTATGGAGAATTAATATTATGCCTATTGATACATTAAAAACAACTTTACAAGTTCATGGTAAAAATGGATTATTTAATTTAAAAAATAAATTTCATCAAAATGGAGTTAAAGTTTTTTACCATGGATCATTAGGTGCATTTGGTGCCACTTATGTGGGACATTTTCCGTGGTTTGCTACCTTCAATTATTTAGATTCTAAAATACCAGAATATGATTCAACTATTAAGAAATTTTCTAGAAATGCCGGTATAGGTTTTTGTGCGTCAGTAATATCAGACACCTGTTCTAATTCAATTAGGGTTCTCAAAACTACCAGACAAACTTATGAAACTCCAATATCATATGTAGATGCCGCTAAACAAATTATTAAAAATGATGGAATTATCTCCTTATTTGGAAGAGGTTTAAAGACCAGAATAATTGCGAATGGTGCGCAAGGTATGATGTTTACAGTATTATGGAAATATATGATGGAATTAATGGAATAAATATATTTAAAGATTTACATAGTTAAATATGTAATATTAATTGACATTCTATTATAATGAAAATTTGTGTTATTTGTTTAAGAAATTGTGGTGAACTAAGTATGATACATACACCGTGTCAACACCAATTTTGTATAACATGTATTTTAAAATGTGCTGAAATAAATAATAAATGTCCCTTATGTTTACGAATTTTAGATAACAATTTTTTCATTCAATGTGCCATTAATAGTAGAAAAATATTATATGATTGTGAAACAGGGTATATATTACGTTCTAAAACAAAAACTGAAAGAATGGTATTATATCGAAATTTCACATCTTTTTTACTAAACTTATTCGACAAAACAGATGAACTATTATATGTTCGAAAAGATTTAGCTCATATGATTTATAAAATTTTTTTTGATAATTATAATTTAATATTAATGGTAATAAATTATGGTGTTCATACCCGACTCTTGTTTCAAACAGCTATAGGTAAATTATTTTCTATGACATATATAGATGATTGGGATGGAGGAAAATATTGGATCTATTGGTTGCTTGAAAAATGTTCATTGGAAGACTACGATATTATCAAAAATCTGATTATAAAAATAACTAAATATATAGCAAAAAGTAAGGGAAAAAAAAATAAAAGTGCTTTTAAAAAATACACCAATAATATTGCCAATATTTTGTTAAAAAAATAGAAATTTAATTTTATGAGTCGTTTATAAAATACCTCCAATAAATATACTTGATGACTGAATTTATTTTTTTTCATATCGAAAAATGTGGTGGCACTTCACTAAGACAAGCATTGTATGAATATTTTATACAAATATATTCAGAAAATATGATATTTATTCCTGGCAAGTTTGTCGGTATGGGAACAAATTATTTACCTCGACATATAGAAAATATTAAAAAAAATTCTAAATATGATTTTCCGAATATTAAGGTAATATTATCACATATAAGGTTTAATAGTTTCCCTAATTTGACCAAATCCTGTAATTTTAAATTCACTTGTATTAGAGAACCAATTTCAAGAATAATATCCCATTATTATTTTTTTAATTTTCCAGATAATAATATAGAACTTATAGATTTAGATCAAAAAAATTTTGAAAAATTTGCTATAAATCATGGATCCCATATAAGTAGTTGTTTAGATATTACTGATGAAAGCGATATTAATGAAATAGATAAACGATTAAAAGAATTTAATTATATTTCAATTTTAGAAAATATAGAAGATAATTTAGTAACATTAAATGAACTATTAAATAATAAATTTGGGGAAAAAATAGTTTTAAATATAAAGAAAACAAATGTAGGGAAAAAAAAAAAATATATAAAAGATTATAAAAAACTGAAAATTATACTCAAAAAATATTGCACTTTGGATAAATTTATATATAATAGAATAATTACTTTAAAAAGTAAAAATATAATAAAATAATTTTTAAAGAATTTGTTAAATTCATTACATATTATTTAATATCTATCAAACCCGCAAAGTTTAAAATCTATCAAAACAATAGATAAATATGCTTTATTTGATATAGTTATTTTTAATTATTAAATTACTTCATTTCATAACCAAAATTAATAAAATCATTGTAAAATGCCTTATTAACAGCTTCTATATAATATCTATTATCTAAAACTCGTTTATCATTAACACAAGTTTTATAAATATCTGGTTCATTCGTATCATTATCACTATTATATTTTGATTTATTGTACGATTCATTCATTTTTATATCAGTATTTAAAATTTTATTAAGTTGATCATATAAATCACCTTCGTTGCTTTTAACTATAATAATTTTATCTTCAGATAGTTTAAAACTCTTATATGGTATAGTATTATATATTTCAGAAAAATGAAAATTAATTTTATTATTTTTTAAATTAATTGGATCTGTATGGTAATCAATTAAATATTTAAGAGTTATTTGTGAAAAATCACTATTTATATTTTCTTTAAACCATATATAAAAATTAGCAAGGTTAGGGTTGTCATTTCTCGATAACAAATATTTCATTTGCCATTCATGATTATTAGGATGATGTACAATAAATTTTTGATTTAAACCACTAAAAAATCTTTCATAAGGATTTCTTGTTATAATTAACAATTTATAATTATTATCCAGTAATTTTGTTTTGGCTTCTTCTAAAGTAATAAAAAATCCATTATTTAAATATAAATCTTCATCATGTACTTCGTACCATTTTTTCGTTTTTATATTTTTTAATGTACATAAAAATTGTTTAACAGAAGTACATCCAGTCTTTGGAGGTATTTTAATAATTATTTTATAATCTTCAATATGCCACAACATTATAATATAAAAAATATATTAATATTCCCAACAAATTTTTAAAAAATAGAAATTTAATTTTATGAGTCATTTATAAAATATCTTAATAATAAAATGAATCCATTATTTTACAGCTTATATACCGTTTTCCAGAGAGATCATATAAGACAATATAAGAAAAAATATGGTGAAAGCGATGACAGTAATGACAGTAATGACAGCGATGACTATAATTTACCCCAATGTTTAAAATATGTTATTATAGGTTTTGTTATATGTATTGTTATCTTGATATTCGTTTAAGATATCGAATCTAAAGTGATTATTTGTATACCTTTACTAATAGCTGCTTTAACTTTGGAAGTCTGATTATAATTTCCATCTTTAACCACTAAGTGAGTTACTCCCTTTTTAATTCTATCTTCAATTATTCCACCACAATCAATTATATTTTCTTTCAAATCATCGCTTGCTCTACAACCAGTAAATACATATATTCTATTACCATGAATACTATCTAATTTTGTTTCAGATTTAGTCGAAGATTTTTTTTTTATCATTATTTTTTTCTTTTTAGTTGACTGTTTTTTGAAATCAATTTTAGGTAATGTATGGTAAAATTGTTTAAACTTTCCCCAACCTGAAATAAACTTTTGTGCAGAAATATCACTGAATCCATTCAATGATACTATTTCTTGATACAGTTTTTCTTTTTGAACAGGATTAGATATGTCTATATCTAATATATTTGGAATATTTTCAATAATTGGTTTTGCTTTTCTTCTCCCAAATCCTTTTCCAAAAAGAGTTGTTCCGGCAATTAAATCAACAAGGCTTGCTTTACCATATTTCTTTTTGATTCCATTGTAGATTTTTTCAGCTAATTTATCTTTAACCCCATCCATTTCTAGTAATTTTTCCCTTGTCATATTTAATATTTTAGGTATTGTATCATATCCATTTTCAATAACTTTTTCTACCATTCCTGTTTTAAAATTAGGAACGTCTAATACATTAAAGAAATGTTCTACTCTTTTTCTTAGAACAATCGGATTACTGTCGGGATCATCTAACTCAATATTAACCCCGTTTTTATCCCAATGATATTGGTATTTATCTTTATGTGGCAAACAATCAATTGGATTACCCGGATGGCCTTTCACTACTTTTAATATTTTAGGAATAACACCCCCACTTCTTGTAATTTTCACAATTGATCCGGCTCTAAATGGTCCACCTATACTATTTTTAATAACAAACCTGGCATTATTAGCCGTTACATTATTAATTTTAGCACCATCTAATATAACCTCAGATACTTGAACGACTGGAGTTAATCCACCATACATTGTAGGATGCCATGTTATCCCCAAAACATGAACTTCCGCACATTGATCATCTAATACCATTTTAAAAGCTATAGCATATTTGGGATTTTTTTCATTGGGGCGCAAATGGGATTGATCATCTGTAACTATTATTCCATCTACTTCATAGGGACTATTTTCTCTTCTATCAAGTAGTGATTGACTCAAAGAACTATTGGTTACTGTATTGGTTAATACATGGTATACTACATTAAACCCATTTTTTTCTAAAATTTTTAATTGTTCACTCGACTTTAACGGCTTTTGTGTTATATATTCATATGCTACAAAATCAAAATATTGTAGAATATCCCCAGAAACTTGTTTCCTCCCTACATATCCAGATACTAGGTTTCTAGGATTAGAATATTTTGGATATTTTTTCTTCAATATTCCCCAATTATCTTTAGAAATTACTACTTCACCTCTGACCATACCTTTTTCTAAATTTCCTATCTTTATATATTCTAATAACCATGTTATTAATTGACCATAACTGCCATCTCCTCTGGTATATGCTTTAGGATTATCAGAACTAAAATCTATCAATAATGAAAAACCATCTAGTTTATCTGATATTACTTTTTTACCAGTAAATTTTGTTAACCACTTTTTTAATTCTCCAGTATCTGGTTTAATTTTACTCATACTTCCCAAATGAGTAGGTAATTTTACTTTATTTGAAGTCACTGTAGAACCTATAGAATTTACCAACTTTGATTTAGGATATAGTTGCACTAAGCCATCTTTTAAAATATCATATATTTCATCAGACATTATTGATTCATTATTGTAATATGTATTATTGGATTGTTGTATAATTTTTTCTAATTGTTGTTGGGTTGAGTTTTTCAGAAAGATATTAGGTTCTGATATAATATTATCTATTGTAAATTGATTAGAAACTTGATTACTATCCATATTAAAATTTTGTATTAATAAATTTAATCATTAAAAAATAAAGTATATCAAATTTATTAATAAGATTCTATTAAATTATTTACTATATCGTATGTTCCTATTTCTTCTAATGTATCGTCATCATTTTGATATACTATATTTTTACTATCATAAAAATATTCTACATTATTGATTAATAATTTTTTCCAATCATGTGTTAAAAAGTTTTCGTAATTATCAACTATATAATCTAAATTAAATAAGTTTTCAGTATCATCTTCCTTGTTTTTAATAATTTCATTACAATTATGAGTTTTAATATTATTATTCATATTTATTTCTAAATCAAATTTATAAATTTGTGATTCATGATTTTCTTCATTTATGTAGAGTTCTTGTTTATTATAATCATGAATACATCCATGTTTTAATGATTTACAAGAATGTAATCCACATAATTCTCCAGTTTTAGGTCTTTTTCTAGTGCATTGTATTTTTTTCCCATTCTTATCTAATACTGCTACACATCTTTTATTGCTTGGGAGTAATATAAGTTTTCGTTTATTACTTACCTGTTCGCCTTTTTTTAAAAAGATTTCATAATTTTTATTCACAATTTTTGATAAATCTATAATATCCCACTTCTTTTTTTTACTAATATTTTTAACAAATATTTCCAATTCGTTTTTAAAAAACGATGCTATAATATGACTATCGTTAATAGAGTTTGTCTTTTCATTTACCATTTATTACAAAAAAAGTTTGTTTAATGTAAATTTCAAATTTTTTTATCCATTCTAATAAAATTTATGTAAATAAACCATCAAAATAATTTCAATTCTCTACCTTTTAGAACACAAGCCTTTGTTACTTCACAATCATATAACGCATCATGTAGGTTATCACTATTTATTTTAATATTTAATTTATGGGCAAGTTCACTTAACTTAGGAAATTTATAACCTGGATATCTAGAAGCATATCCAGTTTTAGGTAGTTTACAAAATTCGATACTACTTTTCATTGTACAAACAATTTTAGAATTAGGTAATGGTAAGTTAGCATATTTTAATAAACCTATATCAAAATCAGCATTATGAGCATATATAATTGTGTTAGAATCAATATTTTTTGACATTTTTTTAAATGCTTGTTTAAGAGGAATACCTTTTTGATTAATCTCTTCTAGAGTTAATGAATTTTCATAAACTCTATTTATTTTTGTAGCCCCTAATACTACATCGTTGGCATATTGTAAAGTGTGTCCATTTTCATCAAATAATATCCACCCAAATTGTGTAATTGTCTGTTGGGGAGGTATCATTGATCCAATAGCGTTCGTTTCCATATCAAGAACAAGAAATTTTTCTGACATAGTGAATTTGTATTTATGTTAATTTAACATAATCAATCAAATTTTTAGATTTAAAGAAGTGGAGTATCACTAAAATTATAACGCTGATATAGTAAGTCATGGTTTTCATTTTCAAAACTATCAATATATTTCTTTTGGATTTTATATCTTGTATCTGATAAAAACCAATTATTCCAATCATCTCGTGACTCCCAATTTGATATATTACAAATTTTATTATACATTATTTTAGTATTTTTTATTTTATTATTATTTTGCTTCCAATAACTTACAGAATCTAAATATCCTGGAAATGTTTTAGCAAAAGTTGTTAATTCATTTTGATATTCGATTAAACTATAAAAGTTTACTGATGTAACTTTAGGAATTTTAGTAGTTATAATACAAACTCTATTCATTTGGTAATGTGTATTGTTTTATTTAAATTTGAATTAATTTAAATAAGTAATTCAAATTTATGTTTATGAATATGAATAATCCTATAGATAAAGTATGGAATAATACCGACTTAACTGAAATTATATATGATTTTTTGAGATGTATTTGGTGTAAAAAAGTTCCTTATAATTATTATCCTAATATTAGAGATTGGGATTTGTTAACTAATGGTAAATGTATACATTGTTTACGAAAAGAGTATGATGCCTATTTTTAAGTTTATGTGCTATTATATTTTTCAAATTCTTCTGTTAAATACATCCTTCCTTGGTGAAACATTGTAAGGGAAAATATTGCTTTAATTATTCCTATACCTTGTCCCCTAAATATTCCTCTTACTCCAAATTGTTTACTATCTTGAATAACTTCACCTAACGCCTCGTTAAAAGTAATAGATCGGTTATTAATAGATGATGTCTGCATAATAACTTCTAATCGTGTTAATGGATTGGTTAAAAATACATAAATTGGACTTAATATGACCGACGCTATAAAATTACTTTTAAACTTAGATAAACTTTTATTTGAATCAAAATGCGTCATAATCATATTCTGTAATTTTGGTTGACATAATAAACCTGTGCTAGCACTAATTAGTGAATGACAACCTAAAGGTATAGTTCCCCTAAATAATGGAGAAAAACTTTTTTTTGAACTTTCGTGTAAAATATTTCTTATAGTTTTTTGTCTTCCTGTTTTTTTAAAGTATGCCCTTTGTTGTTTTTCAATCATACGAATCGGAGTTATAAGTGGTGAGGATAAAATTACTGCTCCCGTTGTAGATATAAGTGTTAAATCATCTTCTCCTAATATATAAGATAATCCTATTAAAAATCCAAATTTAGGTAAACCTTTGAAAAATACTCCAAAAACTCTGGGTTTTAGGCCAGAAAAAGTTACTTTTAATGGATATTTTTTAAATACATTATTAGCATTTCTTCTGGCTAAATCAGGATCAATAATCCTTCCCTTTGAATTTTTAGCAAATTGTTGAACTAATTGTCTGTAAGAAGAAAAAGGATTATCAAGTGTTACTTGAAAAATTGATCCCCCTAAATAAGCTAAAGTGTTTTGAAATGGCGATATACCTTTAGAATTATCTACTATAAAATATTTACTTTTCGACAAAATCATTTACTATGATTAAATTAATATATTCTAATAATTTAATTTTAGAAAATTATTCCTTATTGTATTCTTTAAAACTTTCAGTGAGAAGTATTCTGGCCTCATGAAATATAGTAAGTGAAACTATAGCTTTAACTATACCTATCCCTTGTCCCCTAAATATCCCTCTTAATCCAAATTCTTTACTATCTTTGATTACTTCTGTTAAGGCGTCTGTTACCCTTATAGATTTACCTCTTATAGATGATGTCTGCATAATAACTTCTAATCTTGATAATGGATTCGTCATAACTATATATATAGGACTTACTATTGCTGATGAAATTAAATTGCAGGCAAAATTTCCTAGTCCTGTATTACTACCTAATTCCTTTTGTATATATTTTTGTAATTTTGGTTGTCCTACTAAACCAGTTGTAGCACTTGCTAATGAATGTCCCATAAGAGGAATAGTTCCCCTAAATAAAGGTTTATAATTTTTAGCAGAACTTTCTTTTAAAATTTCTACAATAGGTTTTGAGGTCCCCGTTTGTTTAAAATAAGCTCTTTGTTGTTTTTCAATCATTCTGATAGGGTTTATAAATGGGGCAGAAAATATTGATGCTCCGGTGGCTGCTAATAAACCTACTTCATTTTCCTCCATAAAATAAGATATTCCTAGTAAAAATCCAAATTTTGGCACTCTTTTAAATCCTACACCTACAATACGGGGTCCCAAACCTGAAATAGAAGCTGAAATAGGAGATCTTTTAAACACCGAGTTTGCCTCTTTTCTTGCTATTTTTGGATCAACTGTATTTCCCTTTAGATCTTTAGCATATTGTTGAATAAGTTGTCTATATGAAGTTACTGGATTATCAATTACAGTTTGAATAGCTGATCCTCCCATATATGCAACCATTGTTTGAAATGAAGATATACCCTTCGATTTATCAATTTTAAAATAATTACTTGAAAGCATATATATATATATATATGTATAATTATATTAAATTTTTATATATTTTTAAAATAGAATCTGGTATCACCGATATTGAATTTATACCTTCATCGATTAAAAATTGAGCAAACTCTAAACTATCAGATGGTTGTTGGCCACAAAATCCAACTTTTACACCATTATCTTTATAAGTTTTAATTGCCATCGATATCATTCTTCGATAACTTGTATTTTCGTGATTACTTAATTCTGTTATCATTTCAGAATCCCTGTCTACACCTATAGTTAATTGAAGTAAATCATTTCCACCTATAGAAACGCCATCTATCATTGGGGCAAATAAATCCGCCTCAATTACATTACTAGGTATTTCACACATTATATATATTTTTAATCCATTAATTCCTCGCACTAAACCATTATGCGACATAATATCAATTACTTTTTGACATTCCCCTGGGGTTCTACAAAATGGTATCATTACAATTATGTTAGTCATATTCATATTATCTCTGGCAAACTTTATAGCTTGGCATTCTAAATCAAACGCCTTTCTATATTCTTTGGAATAATATCGAGAAGCTCCTCTCCAACCAATCATAGGATTTTCTTCATCTGGTTCATATTTATCACCTCCTAATAAGTTTTTGTATTCATTGGACTTGAAATCCGATAATCTAACAATTACTGGTTGGGGATAAAACGCCGAAGCAATTTTACTAACCCCTCTGGCTAATTTTTTAATAAAATATTCTTTAGGTGTGTAGTTTGATTTAATTAATTCACTTTCTATTTTATTTTTTGTTCCAAGAGAAACATCTGGATAATCTAATAAGGCCAAAGGATGAATTTTAATATCATTATTTATAATGAATTCTAAACGTGCTAAACCAACACCCCTGTGAGGTAATAAACTAGCCGAAAAGGCATTTTCAGGTGATCCAACATTTAACATCAATTTTGTTGGCGGAGGTTTGGTTAAATCAACCGTATATTCTTCTAATTTAAAAGGTATTTGTCCCCTATAAATCCTTCCAATTTCACCCTCCGCACAAGACATCGTTACTTCTGACTTATCTAATAAAATTTTACTACCATTTGATGTCCCAACTATAGCATTAATTCCTAATTCTCTAGCAACAATAGCAGCATGACATGTTCTTCCTCCCTTATCTGTTATAATTCCAGAAGACTTTTTCATAATTGGTTCCCAATCAGGGGTAGTCATTTCTGTTACTAATATATCACCTTCTGTAAATTGATGATGTTGTGATATATTTGTCAAACGAGTGATTCTCCCTGTTGATATTTTTTCTCCTACAGAAACTCCCTCTAATAATACTTCTGATTTATTTTGTTGATCTAATATATATTTTTTTACTGTCTGTGTATTGTCATTAGAATGAATTGTTTCAGGTCTGGCTTGAATAATATACATTTTATTATCTAATCCATCCAGTGCCCACTCTGTATCTATGCCTATATTTTCTTCGAATAATTGCTGGTATGATTTTTCTAGTTGAATTATTGTTTTAGCTAAATGAATACTTTGGGTTTCACTTAAACTATAAGAATTTAATTCCTGTATAGTTGTTTCAATTTCTAGTGTTTCCATAGTATCATATATTATTTTGGTCTTTTTATTACCTAATTTTTTATCGATAATGGGATATTCTACATTATCTAAGATTGATCTTTTATCAATTATAATTTCATCTGGTTTAACTCCACCACTTACTACTAATTCTCCTAAACCATATGCTGAATTTATAACTACTGCTTTATTATATCCTGTTTCTGGATCAATTGAAAAAGCTACTCCAGCAGATCCTATATCTGATCTAACCATTTTTTGTATAGCAACTGACATTTTTACTTGTGAAAATTCAATTTTATTAGTATGTCTATAAGATATTGCTCTGGCATTAAAAAGTGAAGCATAACATTTAATAATAGACTCTATTAAATCCCCTGGTTTTTCAATATTTAAATAAGTATCCTGTTGTCCAGCAAAAGATGCCCCTGGTAAATCTTCAGCAATAGCAGATGATCTGACCGCAACTTGTAAAGTATTATTGTATTGTTCTCTTAACCTGCTATAATTATTTAATATTTCGTCTTCTTGGTGCTTGGTAAATTTACCAGTTTGAATTAAATTTTTTATATTATTTGCGGTTTTATTTAATTGATCAATATTATTAGAATTAATATCTATTAGTTCTTTTTTTATTTTTTCGAGAAAATTATTTTGAAATATAAATTGGTCGTATAAGCCTATAGTTATAGCAAACCCATCAGCAATGTTAAATTCCAAATTTTTAGATAAATTATGTAATTCTCCTAATGAAGCATTTTTACCACCCACTAAATTTTTATTTTGATAAGAACAGTCTTTAAACCAAATAATGTTCATTGTGATATATATGTTTAGATTATTATTTTAGTTTGAACTAATTTTAAAAAAAAAAATGGTATTTATAATAGAATTAAGTAATCTATATTAATTTTAAACGGTCTTGTGGAATATTTTCATCTATTAATAATGGATTAATTTTCCCTAAATTTTTCTTTTCATAATTTTTTCTGAACCCAAATGGGTATTTTTTTATTTTACATTGATTGGCCCAATGTGAACAAGTTTCCCCATTAGTGTAGGCTTGGAGTCTCTCCTTTTTAATTTTTTCACTTCTTTGAGACTTTGGTAAATAAGTTAGATAACATGTTAACCTATTAATTCGTTCAGTATTTTCATTCATTCCAGCATTAGCATGTATTAGTTTTGAATTCCAAAAAGTTAAACAATTTTCAGGAATAATTAGTTTTACTACTTTATTATTCCATTCACTGTCCTTTTCAACCATGATCCAATCTCTTTTATGTTTCACTTCTGGTTTATATTCAATATGGGATTTAGGTGCTACTACAAAACCAGCATCTTCTGAATTAACTGGGTAATAATTATATGATGCCTGGTATGAAGTTATTGGATTTTTAGGATTTTGATCAATATGATGCCATGATTTAGATTTTTGATTTTTATCCAAGAAAACTGAAAATCCATCCATACTTGTTACTAATTCATCCTCATTATATATTTTTTTAAAAGTGTTCTGTATAGTAGTATTAGTTCGGAGATACCACATAAAATCGGCTTGACCAAAACCATTAAATACACACATTCCTTTTCCATACATTCCGGGATAAGTTTTTATATTCCATGTAGATTTATCATCAAATTTAAAATTAGGACTTACGTGGTTAAAATCTGTTTTAAATTTTTGAAAAAAGGTGTCTTTCTCTTGTGAGTTTAGTATATTTCTAATTACCACAAAACCTTCAGTTTGAAGATGTTGTGTAAATTCTGTAGATTGGTCAATATCAAAGACTGGTGGTGTAAATGTTGGATAGGACATATTTATTATAAATTGAAATATATTCATTTTGATACATTCAAATTTATTAATCTATAACAATTTACTAGTTAAGTTTTACTTTACCAGGAACTAATAAATAAATATTATAAACAAAATTAAGTATAATTATCAATACTATACAATTAGTTGTCGATACTGTATAACTACAAATATTGATGGATTCTGAACATGTTCTTGATATCATATTTACACCTATAGTTCCAAGAGTAATGTTTGGATAAGTTAAATAGGTTTGAATTTTTTTACATGGATTATTTTTAGTATTTTTCATTTGATAATGGGCAAAATATTTATCTAATTCTTTATCTAATTTCACTTTGTAATTTTTAAATTTATCACTGTTTCCAGGAATTTCTATATGAAAACTATTAAAATATTTTATAACTGTTGATTTATTTAATAAATGGTGTTGACCCATTCTATATTCTAATCTATATGATTTATTAATAAACTTTTGAAAATCATTACAATAAATATTAATACATTTTTGATATAATTGATTTAATTGACATTCTTTAATAGCTTGGAGTAATGTTAAAGTTGGAGGTAACTTACTATTACTTGTATTATTAAAGGTTTGGATAATAGTATTAATTGTATTTTCTAAATTACTTGTTGTTATAATCTGTTTGTAAATTTTTTTTACCGAAATGTTATTTAATAAATTATTCATATATTTTTGAAATGTAGACATAAAATCTTCATTAACATCTTTCTTTGAAAATTTAAAATTTTTTCCCATTACCTTAAATCCTGGATGTGGCATTAAATGACAAGATATTGAATTATATGAATTTATTATACACTCTCTTGTAGAATATAAACCGACATCCATTTCATCTGCTCTCATTATTTTCTTAAAATAATTATCACAGTATTGGAAATATCCGTTATCTATGATTTCATCAAAGCATTGGAAATCTCTAACTAGAATATCTAAATGTTGTAATGGTTTAACACTATCTTGTGCTAATTTTGAGTATTCTGAAAACAACGCTATATTTTGTAAATGATCTTCCTGAATACGATTTGGGATATTATATATTGTCCATGAACTAATAATTGATATAATTCCAAATAATTTAACAGTCGCTTTTTGAGAAGTTCTGGTATCAAATAATCCAGGAGTATCTAAAATAAAAAATGCTGTTTTTGTTCCTTTAAAATCTAAAATTATTGGTTTTTGATACATATAAACCTCATCGGTGACTGGATTATTACCATAGCTCGAACGAAAGTACTGTGGTATGACGGAATCTCTAAATATATTTGGTAAATTTGAAAAAGTATTTGATTTCTTTATTAAAAAATCGGTTATTAGATTTAATAAAAACGACTTTCCTGTTCTATATGGACCAATAATAGATAACACTACTATCGGTAAATTATCAGAAACCTGGTTTATAATCTTGTTATATATTTCACTATGAAACATTAAATCTTCATTTCTATTTATAGAAATTATTTTTCGACATTTATAATTATTCATTATATTAATAATATATGCTATTTACTTAATTTCTTTAATATATTATATTAAAAATTTTATCTTAGTTATAATATTTATTTTTTTTAAAAATAGAAAAATATTATTAATATACTTATATGAATATGGCAAATATAGTTTTTTATGGTAAAAATAAATTAAATTTTAAAGATATAAAGGAGGAAAGAAAATCAATGGGATTTTGTGAATATTTTGTAATGAATTTTGTTGAATATTTTAATAATCTAAACCATAATATAAGATATATATCTAAAGAAAACATAGATGAAATATATAATGTTAAAGATATTGATATTCTAATTAATTTTAGAAATTTATTAGATGTAAATATAATTAGTAAATTAAAAAACTTTAAAAAAATTAAATATTTCTGGCTTATACACGATAATAATTCTAATGATTATAACCAATTATACAATGATAAGTATAATATTGAAATCCCAAAAAAAATTTGGGAAAAATATGACATTGAATTCAATGTAATACTAAATTCAGATTATATGTTTAATAAATATTTTTATAATAATTCTAAAATTTCTTTATTTAGAGTGCATAATTTTAATAAATATTCTAATATGATCACAAATATTAATAGGGATAAAAACAAATTACTTTATGTTTCTTCAGCACATAAAGGTCTAGATACAACAATTAAATATTTTAATGCTTTAAATAATATTTTTCCTGATTTGAAATTGTACATATGTAATCCTTCATATTTTGGCTTGGGATATTGGGATAACGGTTGGAATAAGATCGAAATAAATAATACAAATATTATATATTTGGGGAGAATTAATAATGATGAATTACAAAAACATTATTCTGATTCTAGATATTTATTTCAACTTAACTCAAGAGTGGTTGAAACATTCGGTAACGTATATTTAGAAGCAATGACTTTTAACTTACCCGTTATTTCATATAATATTGGTCCCGTAAATGAAATTGTTAGTTCAAATAATTTACTTATTAATCCTGATAATTCTTTTGAAAATAATCTAAAAATAATTATTGATAAAATATCTAAAAATAATGATGAACTAATATATACGAAAAATAATTTTGAAAAATCGTATATCTTAGATATATGGAATAATATATTATTTAGTTTAAAAACTAATGTATTTGCTATTAAATTACATTGGTTTAATGAACATATTGTTAATGAAATTATTAAAATATATAGGGATATTTCACATAATAGTTATATTATAATATTATTCGATCAAACAAGAACTGATTTTGAAAAACAAATAGAAAAACATCAAGAATTATTAAAAATTTTCAATATTGATTATGAATTAGAAAGACCGATTAATACACATACTATAGTTATTACAGATGATAATAATTTAAAAAAAATTAATAATTTACACCTTAATAATGAATATAATTTAGATTCTTGTTTAATAAATTTATATAGAAAAACCCAGCATCTCGATATAAAATATTATTGGCAAACAGAATATGATATTCGGTTTAATGGTGATTATAATTTTTTGTATAATAATATAGGTGACTGTGATTATTTAGCTAATGAATTTAGAAATGATTATGAAAAAACAAAAAATTATTGGTGGTGGTGGAATAATTTAGATAATTGGAGTTGTGATACTACAAATTTAGTTAGATGTCTTACATTTTTTATAAGAATATCAAAAAAATTTATGCATATTATTAATGAAAATGCAGGAATAAAGTCGGGATTTTGTGAACTATACTTTTCAACATTATGTAAAAATAGTAATTTAACTTATGACAATATACCACAACAAATTAAAGGAAACCCTTTCCATTTTTCAAATAGTAAACCAGAAGATTATTACAAAGAACTAATTAAATCAGGTAAATATCATAATTGTTTATTTCATCCTATAAAAAACACAGATAAAAACATTTCATATCATTCTAAGTTAACTCAAAGAAGTTGGCGTAAAAATAATTAATTTTCAGTAAATTAATATATTATTGAAAATAAATTTCTATATAATAGTATTCTATGTCTGATGCATTTAGAAATTATAAGGAAGAGAGCAATGTCGAAAGAACATATCAAAAAATTTTAGAGAACCAAACACTCGAATATTCCCTAACTATGAAAAACAAGTTTCTTAATTCTCATTTTAAAATTTTTAATATTTGGGAAGTTATAAAATTTTTGGAGGAAATTGTTGATGAAAGTGATCCTGATAATCATTTACCCCAAATTGTTCATTTCTATCAAACTGCTGAAGAAATAAAGAAAATTTTTTATGAAAACTATGAACAAAACAATAAGCAATTAAAAAATAAGGATATTAAAGATATTTTTTCGAAACGGGAATGGGATAATTTACCTCAAAATATTAAGCAACTATATTCTGGTAATTTACATTCCTTTTATAAAATAACAGATTGGTCGTGGTTACCTATCATTGGTTTTATTCATGATATGGGTAAAATTATGATGCATCCCTTGTTTGGTGGATTACCACAATGGGGTGTAGTTGGTGATACGTTTCCTCTTGGTGAAAAACTCGATTCCAATTATCCTTATTTTGATAAGGGATACCACCTTAACAATTTTTCTCTAACACAACGTAATTATTATGAAAATAATTGTGGATTTGAAGGAGTTCATTTTAGTTGGAGTCATGATGAATATATGGCATCTTTTCTTGAAAGAAATAATATTTTATTTCCACAAGAAGCCATATATTTAATTAGATATCATTCTTTTTATAGTTGGCATTCTCCTAAAAACGGCGTAAGAGGATATCAACATTTAGCAAATGAATTTGATTGGAAAATGCTTCCTCTACTTAAACTTTTTCAAAAAGCTGATTTATACTCTAAAGATGAAGGCAAGTTAGATATTGATACGTTGTTAATTCAAACTAGAAAAAAATATTTTCCTTTGCTCGAAGAATTTTTTCGTGGGGAATATTTATTTTGGTAAATTTGGTAGATAATGTCCCATACAATCTCTCTTACATTCTAAATATTTTGAACTATATTTATTTGACTTTATTATAATAGATTTTCTAGAAGACACTATAATCCCTAATTTTTCTAAGCTAGTGATTTTAAATGGGTTATTTGTTATTAATGAAACTTTTCTAACTTTCAAATAGTCCAAAATAAACTTAACTGGTTCATATCGACGTGCTTCAATAGGTAAGCCTAATATTTTATTTGCTTCTACTGTATCTACTCCTTTTTCTTGTAAATTGTATGCTGCTATTTTATTTGCTAATCCTATACCACGACCTTCTTGTTGTAAATATATTATCATACCTCCATTATTCTGTATATAGGACATGCTATTAAAAAGTTGTTCCCTACAATCACATTTTAAGGAACCTAAAACTTCTGATGTCATACATTTATCGTGGACACGTATAGTAATCGGTTCTAAAATATCACCAAAATCTGTCTTGAAATTAGCAGGAATGATCGCTAATGGTTCCATATCTAATGAGTCACATCTATATGCTCTTATGCGAAATTTACATTGCTTCGTAGGTAAAATTGTTTCACTTACAAACATTGTTATGTTTTTTTCTTTTGTATAATTTAAAATACCCTTCATATTTACTATAAAATAAATAATATATTATATATACTAATTATTTTAATATTTAACTTTTTGGAAAATGCTTTAAATATGTAATTCATCAATATATTATGTTACCTTCCAATAAACCAGAATCAAATACTTTAAAATTATCCAGAATTAATGATTCTAATTTTGATATATTGGGTATACCTTTAGGAAAAGCTCTTGAAAAATCTTGTATTTTTTTATAATCGTCACTAAATTTAATTAAGGGTAATTTATTAACGTTTGTTTGTAATAGAAACATTTCATCTAAATTAAATAAATTACTCATAATTAAAAATAAATCTTGACACTTTTTAACTGGGCGAAATCTTGTTCTAGGTACACTTACTAGCCCTGACTTATTAAAACTTTTTATAGCTGATCCCATAGCTATTTCTAGTTGAACAATAGGTGTCCCATCTGAAAGTTTTTTTGGGTTATAAATTACTTCCATTAATGGATTGTTATCTTTTAATGAATCTAAAGTTATCCAGATATTATTGGTATTAAAATATTTAAATTTTTGTATGTTATAGAATTCATCTAAATTTTTTTCAGGAACCTGAGCAACTTCTAATAATTGTATTTTATCCTTATATTTTATAAGAGATCCTCCTTTTACATCAGCTAAAGTTTTAGGAACTACTTCCATTATAAAATCTTTTTGACTATCATACATTGATTGTAAAATTTTGATATCAATAGTTGCTCCTAAGTTATCTGAATTAGAGATAAAAAGATATTTTATACCAAGATTTTCTAATTGTTTAAAAACTTCAGATTGTCTCAATGCTTGATATATATCACCATGTCCAGGTGGATACCACAAATTTTTTTCGGAATCATTGTATTCAGTAGCTAGGGGATTAAAACCAGTGCTCATTCTTGGTAGAAAATTCTGATTGAAATGATGTATTTCTATATGTTTTTCATATTCCTGGCAAATTTTTTTTGTTTCTGATTCAGTATTAAGTGAATTCATGAAAACTAAGGGAATATTTGTAGTATATTTAACATTTAATGATATCACTTGTTTACATATAATATCTAGAAACGTTAGATCATTTTTTACTCTGATTGTGCTTTTTGGACCAGAACAACCCATTGATGTTCCTAATCCCCCATTTAATTTAATAATTGCTAATTTATCTAATAGTTCCGTATTTATATTCTGGGATAAATGATTATAATCTTCTACTTTATCATTATTTATTGATTTAACTAAATCCCAATTAATTGGTTCTTGATCATGATATTGTGATATTAAAGACTGTAAGTAAGAAAGCATATATATATATATATATATATGTTTTGAAATTTTATATTTAAATTATTAATTTATTTAAATTATTAATTTATTTAATCTCTTTTTTTAAGGTCATCCGCTTCAGTTGATCCATCTAATATATTGACATCGGCTGATCCAACTGCTTTGTTAAAAGATGCTTCTACTCCAGTGCCTGTGGCTGTTTGATGTTTATAATATGTATATGAATGATCAGTTTCTGAGTACAATCTCTCAGGTCTTTGGGTATTCTTAACAAATGCGTTAATACCATTGTTTCTAAAATCATCCGATAATTTATGCATATTATATGCGGTTACATGAAATTCAGGTAATGTAATTAAATGCATATCAAAACCAAATGATGCTAACATTGGACTGAAATTAATTAATCTTTGATCTACAATTAATTCTGCTATATGATCGATAGGACAAAATCCTCTTTCTCTATCACTTAAAGCAATATTTTTTATTTCATTTTCAATATGACTATTACCATTAGTATCCAAAATATGTCTTATTCTATCATCCCATTTATTTGGACCTAGAGCGTAATCTACACAATGAGTAGTAATTTGACTGATATGTTTATCTGTAAATAAATGGTCACCTTGAACTTCATAGCCATTTTTAGAAATGAATGTTCTTACACCATCTTCAAGAGATGAACGATATGACGTGGTCAATAGCCTATTCATTTGTAATGGATCAGTGCATAAACTATTAGCATATTGATACACCTCATTTTTAACGAATTCTCCAACTTTTTCAGCAAATGGCTTTGCTTCCGCAAAAAATTTAACATCCCAATCAAAAGAAGGTGAGTGATTATATAAACCATGTGCTCTTTTTCCTTTGGGTAAAAGAATTTTATTAACTTCATCCATATATGTCTTGGCTATATGTAAATCAGCATCTGGTGTTTCCATCCAAACGTGACTAGCTAATCCATCATCTATTATTTTAGCAGAACGTTCAATAGATAGATCTAATCCCCATCTTCTACCAGTTTCTGAGTTAGTCCCTTCTCTTAAATATAGATATTTACCATCCGGAGAAGTACCTCTATCCCAATCTACAAATTTATGCTCGAAATTATTAGGATCCTGTAATTTACTAGAATTATGTATTCTTTTAGCAGAATAAGCGTCTGTTCTAGCAACAAATCTAACCCATTGCTTATGAGATTGTTCTGGACCCAGTAATTCTTGAGCTGCTAAATTTGCCGATTTCATAATAACCGCATAATCATCATATGTGGCCAACTCTTTATCGCCTAGGTGTCCACATCTTTTAGCTACTCCTTGATCCTCAATATGTATCACGTTAATTCCATTTTCTATTGCTTTTTTAGTGCTTATTCTGGTTTTCTCTGGAATACTCCAACCTTGTTCTAAATCAGCTAAAAGTGCCATATCATAATAATTAACGATATTAGGAAATTCGGGATTATCTAATTTTTGTATATGTTGAACATGATCTGCTCTTTCTAAATGATGATTCATTTCTTCAGCACAATTAGCTACTTCTTCTGGAGATACATGTAATGTATCGGGCAAACACATACCTAATCTATTTTTCATAGCATTTGATTGCCAACCCCCTGCGTACGGACCTACATTCCCTTTACCACCAGAAACTACATTCACAGCAGATACACCATTACTTGTTCCTAAAAATTTATAGGAATCATTTCCTTCTTCGTATAGATATCTATTTAAAAAATCTCCACGATGTTTAGTTAATTCCACTCCTCTCAAATTTCGATGAGAACCCCCCAATCGATCGATAGTATCATTATCAAATACAATCCCTTCAAAGCTATTATCATAATTTAAATTTTTTTTAGCCACTTCATATAAAAATTGGTATTCCCCTTTGACATAATCTCTTAATAGTTCCTTAGCAGTATTCATATATCTATTTGAATATTTAACTTGATTATTTAATTTTAGTTTATTAAATTCTTCATCTAAAATACTATCAAATACAGATGAATTTAAAGAATATGTATTTTTAGAATTGTCTAAAGTTATTTTAGTTTCCTGTGTAATCCAATTTTTTAATTGAGCAGCAGATATTTCTGCGGTAGCTAAATCTTCCATCATATTATTAATAGCAACCGCTCCATTTCCAAATAACCATGCTGATATATATTGAAGAGATACTGAAATATTATTTCGTAATGCCTTATCTGTAAAATTGCGTTCATCTCCTAAATCCTGAAAAGACTCCTTATTTATCATTTTAGTTTTATCAGAATTTTTTTTTATTTGATTATCATCACCTAAAGTATTATTAAAAAGGTCTTGAATAGGTTTTATTAATCCTGGATGAGCTACCCACGCACCATCACATCCTCTTGTAATTTCTAAATTTTTATCATTTGAAATTTTGTCTAATATTATCCGATTTTCTTCTTCGTTTTTAGTAGGAATAAACGCAGACATGCCGCCCATAGCGTGAATCCCTCTACGGTGACATGAATTAACTATTTGTTCTACATAAGATTTCATAAAGGGTTTATCCATAGTTAATAAATCTCTATTTGGAAATTCCAAATTACTACCTAAACACTTCATCATACTAAAAATATAATCCCATCTTCCACAATTTAATCCAACTATTCTATCCTTTAAGGCATAAATAATTTCATGGGTCTGAAATATAGCTGGAAATGTTTCTATCAACGCAGTAACTTTAGTAGATCCTATAGGAATACCTATTTTTTCTTCAGCTTGAGTTATAATACTGTTTACTAAAAGTGCGTCTTCATATGTTTCCATTTTAGGAATATATAAATAAGGTCCTTTACCTGAGTCATGTAAATATTTACCGCTAGTATATAAATATGTCCCTATATCAAATATAGTCGCAGAAATAGGAGTATTATTTTTATCTCTTACATTTTCCTCTAACATATGTAATCCCCTTGATCTTACTAAAAAAGTAGGTGATTCTTCATTCGTAATTTGATATACTTTTTCTAATCTATTATTTTTTTTTTGATAAGATAGATTCCCAGAAACAGCTGGTAATATATTATAATGACCATCTAATACATTTTTCCACAACGGAGACATTGAATCTTCTAAATCCATCATATAGGCATTGGCAGAAGAATTCATCGCATTAATTACCATTTTGGGATCATTAGCAGGTCCCGTTAATTCGACATGTCTCTTTTGTAAATTATCTGGTATTTTTGCCGCTTTCCATTCACTTTCTCTTATTTCCTGAGTATCTTTTCTATAATTATACTCTCCTACATTATACTGTTCTCGTCTTTTATTCAAGACATCTGTTAATTGTTCTTTATGATTATTATGTAAACCATCCAAGAAATGAATTAAACCAGGTGTGAGTAATTGAGGATTTATATTTTTACTTATATGTAAATTTCTAATAGACGTTTTAAATCTATTATTATTCAATTTCTTAAAAACACTACTAATCATTATACTTTATATATAAGAATTAAATATTTAAGTAATATTTTAAATATTTAAGTAATATTTTAAATATTTAAGTAATATTTTTATAGTTTACTACATAATATAAATAAATCTGGATTATAAAAATAATCTTCTTTTTTCGCACTATTTAATAAATTCACTATTTTGTGTATAACAATTTTTTTTTGTGTTTTTTCAATATGTTTTAAAATAAATGAATTAAATGAAGTTTTTTTATATTTTTT
>Ga0209632_10000036_pt1 | contig 131663 bp, 92 predicted proteins | sample COG_10_FD_184754 | JGI IMG/M metagenome (GOLD analysis project Ga0209632, IMG submission 184754) | Pelagic Microbial community sample from North Sea - COGITO 998_met_10 (SPAdes) (version 2) | ecosystem: Environmental > Aquatic > Marine > Neritic zone/Coastal water | place: Helgoland, sampling...
TTACGCACCCGTGCGCCGGTCGTCGGCGGAAGCAAGCTTCCCCGTTACCCCTCGACTTGCATGTGTTAAGCCTGCCGCTAGCGTTCATCCTGAGCCAGGATCAAACTCTTCATCGTTAATTTTTAAGATTCCTAAGAATCTAATACTCTTAACAACTAAAGGAAATTTAATGTGTTGTACTCAAAATGGTTTATTCTCTGTATTAAACTAATCGTTTCCAATTAATTCTTTACGCTGTCAATCAATATGTTTAATGAACTTTTTTAATCGTTGCGCTAGTCCCTAAGAACCTAAGCGGGTGCAAATATAAAACCTTTTTTGTTTCTCGCAATGCTTTTTGAAAATAAAATTAATTTTTTTTCAAACCTTTTAACATCTCAATAATACAACGAACTTCCCTATTTAACTTCCGCTTTTTAAGCGGCTGCAAACATACAACCTTTTTTGCCTTTCGCAACTTTTATACAAGCTATTTTAAACATCAAATAACCATCCCCGTTTTATAGCCTGAATTACAATATGTTAAGAATGAAAAAAAAACTAATAATTTAAATTAGTAATCTATAAATTATATGAATACTTATTGTTTGAAACCGTTTATACTCTTATATTTGCTTCCTATTATATAAAACTAACTATGATTAACATTACATTGCCTGATGGAAGTGTAAGGTCTTTTGAAAAAAGTCTTACTGTATTAGATGTCGCTAAAGATATTAGCGAAGGTTTTGCCCGAAATGTAATTTCGGCTAAATTTAATGATACTACTGTTGAAACCTCTACCTTATTAACTACCGATGGAAGTCTTACGCTATATACTTGGAAGGATGCTTTAGGTAAAAAAGCCTTTTGGCATTCGTCGTCTCATGTACTTGCTCAAGCTTTAGAAGAATTATACCCTGGCGTTAAACTATCTATAGGACCTGCTATTGAAAACGGATTTTACTATGATGTGGACTTAGGCGATCAAGTGATTTCTGAAAATGACTTTAAGACCATAGAAAATAAAATGCTGGAAATAGCAAGAGGGAAGCACGACTTCACGATAAAACCAGTATCAAAAGCAGATGCACTCCAAAAATATAAAGAAGAAGACAATACATATAAGGTAGAGTTAATTGAAAACCTTAACGATGGAGAAATTACTTTCTGTGATCATTCATCATTTACTGACTTATGTCGAGGAGGACATATCCCTAATACAGGAATTGTTAAGGCCGTAAAGGTTTTAAGTGTAGCCGGGGCGTATTGGAGAGGAGATGAAAACAATATCCAGCTTACTAGAGTGTATGGGATTTCATTTCCAAAACAAAAAGAACTCACCGAATATTTAGCTCTTTTGGAAGAAGCTAAAAAAAGAGACCACCGGAAATTAGGAAAGCAACTCGAGCTCTTTACTTTTTCAAAGAAAGTTGGACAAGGTTTACCTCTATGGTTGCCAAAAGGAGCGGCTTTGCGTGAGCGCCTAGAAGATTTTTTAAAGAAAGCACAAAAAAAGGCGGGCTACGAAATGGTCATCACCCCTCATATTGGTCAAAAAGAATTATACGTCACTTCTGGCCATTATGAAAAATATGGAGCCGACAGCTTTCAAAGCATTAAAACGCCTAAAGACGATGAAGAGTTTTTACTCAAACCAATGAATTGTCCCCACCACTGTGAAATATACAATGCAAAGCCCTTTAGTTACAAAGAATTACCTAAACGATATGCTGAATTTGGCACTGTTTATAGATATGAACAAAGTGGTGAACTGCATGGTTTAACAAGAGTACGAGGGTTTACTCAAGATGATGCTCATATATTTTGTATGCCTGAACAGTTAGATCAAGAGTTTCAAAATGTAATAGACTTAGTCCTTTATGTATTTGGATCTTTAGGGTTTGAAAACTTCTCTACACAAGTGTCTGTTCGGGATCCAAAAAATTTAGAAAAATACATTGGGGATTCTGATGTTTGGGACAAAGCAGAGCAAGCAATCATAAATGCTGCGGAAGCAAAAGGATTAGATTATGTAGTTGAAACTGGCGAAGCTGCTTTTTATGGACCAAAATTAGACTTCATGGTCAAAGATGCCTTAGGGCGTCAATGGCAGTTAGGGACTATTCAAGTAGACTATAATTTACCTGAAAGATTTGATTTGACCTATAAAGGCGCCGATAATGAGCTCCATAGGCCTGTTATGATTCACCGTGCCCCTTTTGGAAGTATGGAACGATTTATAGCAATTTTACTAGAGCATACGGGTGGGAATTTCCCACTTTGGTTAATGCCTGAACAAGTTATTATACTATCAATTAGCGAGAAATATGAAAAATACGCTCGAAAAGTTTTAAATTTGCTAGAAAATAACGAAATTCGCGCCCTCGTGGACAATAGGAATGAAACAATGGGTAAGAAAATTCGGGACGCAGAAATGCAAAAAGTTCCTTATATGATTATCGTTGGTGAGCAAGAAGAACTCGACGAAACAGTAAGCGTAAGAAAACATGGTGGAGAGAATTTAGGCACGATTAGTGTTGATTCATTTACATCAACTATTGAAGAAGAGATTAAGAAAACACTGAAAGAATTTAAAGTTTAACTAAAATATAAAGCCATAGCAATACGTAGAAGAAGAGACAGAGGTCCTCTAAGAATTATTAAAGAAGATCAACACAAGATCAATAGAAAAATCACTGCATTAGAGTTAAGACTTGTGGGTGACAACGTTGAAGTTGGTGTTTACAGCTTATCTAAAGCCCTAGCGATTGCTAGAGAGCAAGAAGTTGACTTAGTTGAGATTTCACCAAATGCTGTTCCTCCTGTGTGTAAGGTGATGGATTATAAAAAGTTTCTTTACGAACAAAAGAAGCGTGATAAAGTTATCAAATCAAAAGCAACCAAAGTGGTTGTTAAAGAAATTCGTTTTGGACCGCAAACCGATGATCATGATTATGCTTTTAAAAGAAAACACGCTGAAAAGTTTTTAAAAGAAGGTGCTAAATTGAAAGCCTTTGTGTTTTTCAAAGGACGTTCAATCATCTATCAGGAACAAGGTCAAATTTTATTATTGCGTTTAGCGCAAGATTTAGAAGACTTAGGAAAAGTAGAGCAAATGCCAAAATTAGAAGGGAAGCGTATGATTATGTTCATATCACCAAAAAAAGTAAAATAAGCGAAGTAACTAAATAAAGTAGAAAATGCCTAAAATGAAAACCAAGTCTAGTGCCAAAAAACGATTTAAGATAACGGGTACTGGAAAAATCAAAAGAAAGCATGCGTTCAAAAGCCACATTCTAACGAAGAAGTCTAAAAAACGTAAGCTTGCTCTCACTCACAGTACACTAGTACATGCGAATGATGAAGCCAACATTAAGCAACAATTACGTTTAAAGTAATTATTGCTTAGGTTAAACTAATTTTTATAAACCATGGAGTTAGGCCAATATAAGTGTTCAATATAATTGAATCGCCTACTACAAAAAACTTTAAGAAATGCCAAGATCAGTAAACTCAGTGGCCAAAAGAGCCCGTAGAAAAAAAGTATTAAAACAAGCCAAAGGATACTTTGGACGTCGTAAAAATGTTTGGACTGTTGCAAAAAATGCAGTAGATAAAGCCATGCTTTACGCTTACAGAGACCGTAGAAACAAGAAAAGAACATTCCGTGCGTTATGGATCATGCGTATCAACGCTGGGTCTAGAGCTCATGGATTATCGTATTCACAATTTATGGGGAAACTTAAAACGCATAATATTGACCTAAACCGAAAGGTATTGGCTGATTTAGCAATGAACGACCCCGCAGCTTTTAAAGCTATAGTTGACAAACTAAACTAAGGCATCTGCCTATTGTATAATATTCGCTTATAAAAAAAAGCCCACTCGATTGAGTGGGCTTTTTTTATTTACAAAATCTTGTATCGTAACTACGTCTTTTGTTTTTTCTTTCGGGCAGCAGGAAATAATACATTATTTAAAATAAGGCGATACCCTGGGGAGGTTGGATGTAAATCTAATTCAGTTTTGGGATCCCCTACCCTATGTGTATAATCCTCAGGATCATGACCTCCATAAAATGTAAAAAATCCCTGTCCTTGAATTCCATGTATATACCGGGCTTCTCCATTTGACTTATTTTCGCCCATAACTAAAACATTAGACTTCACTAGTTCTCTTGAATAGGAGGTCGTTTGCCCCATGAATCCTTTTATTAGTGCGGTGTGATTTTGATTCAGCATTGTAGGGATAGGATCCCATTTGGCTGAGTACTCCATTAGAGAAAAATAGTCTAATTCTTTTGGTATTTTACGAACTTGGGTCATGTCTATGGATGAAAACTCATATACTTTAGGGTCGCGTTCGATAATAAAATCTGTAAAGGCAAACGTTTTGGAGTAGTCCAATTGGTTTTGATAGTTTGAAGTTGTCCCATCTCCATCAAACATTGGCTCACAAATATCAACTTGATGGGCTGCTAAAGCAATATCAAAACTATCTGTAGCGCTACACATGGCAAACATAAAGCCACCTCCTAATACATATTCTCTAATTTTTTCAGCTACCGCTAGTTTTTGATCAGAAACTTTACTGTAGCCCAAAGATAGAGCGAGTGCTTCAGCCGCTTGTTGTTGTTCAATATACCAAGCTGCATTTCTGTAGGCTCTATAAAACTTGCCATACTGACCTGTAAAATCTTCATGATGAAGGTGAAGCCAATCATAAAGTAATAAAGCATCCGATAAAACTTCCGTATCATAAATGGTTTCATAAGGAATTTCGGCGTAAGTCAAAACCATAGTTACAGCATCATCCCAAGGTTGGTTTCCGTTTGGAGAATAGACGGCAATCTTGGGGGCTTTTTCAAGAATTACTGCATCCATATTTTGACTAGGGCTCTCTATATCCTTTAAAATAGCTTCCACTTTTTCGTTACTTAAAATCTCATAGGAAACGCCTCTAACGAGACATTCCTTTTCAATAGAATCTATCAACGGCATTAAAAAAGAACCTCCTCTATAATTAAGAAGCCATTTTACGTTTTGTTGTTTATCCAGAACCCAATAAGTAATTCCGTAAGCTTTGAGATGGTTTTTCTGACCTTCTGCATCCATGGGTATTAGAATATAAGAGGCAAAAGAATTCAAAGTAAAAAACAAGCAAAGGGTCAGTATCAGTTTTTTCATATTCTAAAGATAAGTAAAAAAATGAGGCCCTAGTAAGGAGTATCGTCTTCAGCGTCTCCAAAAGCTTGACTTGGATCAACTCTAAAGTCTTCCTGCTTGAAAGTATCGTCATTAGCAGCGGCATTCATTTTGGAATGAAACTCGGTATCAAATGGAGAGTCAAAATCATCCAAATTATCAAACTTACCTAAATGACCGATAAACTTTAATCGTATATTCTCTAAACCACCGTTACGGTGCTTGGCTATAATAAATTCTGCTTGGCCTTCAGAGGGCGTGTGCTGCTCATCATCCCATTCGTCAATCTTGTAATATTCTGGACGGTAAATAAATGAAACGATATCTGCATCTTGTTCAATCGCACCAGATTCTCTCAAGTCAGAAAGCAGCGGACGCTTACTGCCACCACGGGTTTCAACGGCCCTAGATAGCTGAGATAACGCAATTACAGGGATGCTTAGTTCTTTTGCTAAAGCCTTAAGGTTACGAGATATCATAGAAATTTCTTGTTCACGATTTCCGTTTTTCTGACTCCCCCCCCCTGTCATAAGCTGTAAATAATCTACAATTATTAGTTTTATACCATTTTGAGAGGCTAATCGACGTGCTTTGGCTCTTAAATCAAAAATGGATAATGAAGGGGTGTCGTCAATATACAAGGGGGCTTTTTCAAGAGATTTCACTTTAACATTTAGTTGTTCCCATTCATGCTTTTCAAGACGACCTGTTCTTAATTTTTCGGAGCTTAAGCCTGTTTCCGAAGAAATTAATCGGGTAATTAATTGAACAGAAGACATCTCTAAAGAAAAGAAAGCAACAGGTATGTTTTGAGTGACTGCAATATTACGAGCCATTGAAAGCGTTAAAGCTGTTTTACCCATACCAGGACGGGCAGCTATAATAATTAAATCACTTTGTTGCCACCCTGAGGTAAGCTTATCTAACTTGTCAAACCCTGAAGGCACTCCACTAAGCCCTTCTTTATTGGAAATTTCTTCAATCTTTTTCTTGGCTTGAAATACTAAATCCTGCGCAGTTTCGGTTGATTTTTTAATATTCCCTTGAGTGACTTCATATAGTCGTGTTTCAGCTTTGTCTAATAGATCAAAAACATCTTTTGTTTCATCAAAAGAATCTTCAATAATTTCATTTGAAATTTTAATTAAGCTTCGCTGAATAAATTTCTGCAAAATAATACGTGCATGAAATTCAATGTGAGCGGATGAAGACACTTTTTGTGTTAATGATATCAAATAAAAATCACCTCCTACTAAATCAAGTTTAGAGTTTTTGCGCAGTTGAGTGGAAACCGTTAGTAAATCAACAGGTTCACTGTTTTCAAATAATTGCAATATTGCTTCAAAAATATATTGATGAGAATCTTTATAAAAAGCGTCTACACTAAGGATGTCAATTACCTCATCGACTCCCTTTTTATCAATCATCATAGCCCCAAGAACAACTTCTTCTAAGTCAGTTGCTTGTGGAGGGATTTTCCCTTTTTCCAAGCTAATTAACGTGCTTGTATCTGTTTTATATGCTTTTATTTGGTCTGGCTGTTTCATGTTACTAAAGTACTTAAAATATGAGTAATACAGAGAAAGGTTGTTGACGTATACTCAACAATTAAACTGTTTATAAGTTGAAAATATTGTTAATAAGCATTAAAAAAGTCAAGTGAAACACTTGACTTAATTTTTTATAAGAAGAGCGTTATAAATTAATCGTTATAGACACCCATTTTTGAATACTTATCCATGCGTTGGGCAACCAATTCTTTTGGTGATAAGTTTTTGAATTCATTATAAGACTTAACGATTGCATTTGAAACAGTTAAAAATGTTTGGTCGCGATCTTTGTGAGCACCTCCTAAGGGTTCTTTTATAATCTCGTCAACTAACTTCATTCGCTTCATGTCTTTAGCAGTTAGTTTTAATGCGTCAGCAGCTTGTTCTTTATATTCCCAGCTTCTCCATAGTATTGAGGAACAAGATTCTGGAGAAATCACAGAGTACCAAGTATTTTCAAGCATTAATACTTTATCGCCTACTCCAATACCCAAAGCGCCACCTGAAGCACCTTCACCAATAATAATCGTGATAATTGGTACTTTTAAACGGGTCATTTCAAGAATATTTCTAGCAATTGCTTCGCCTTGTCCACGTTCTTCTGCTTCTAAACCAGGGTAAGCCCCAGGGGTATCAATGAGTGATACAACCGGTATCCCAAATTTCTCTGCAGACTTCATTAAACGAAGGGCTTTCCTGTAGCCTTCTGGATTTGCCATCCCAAAGTTTCTATACTGGCGTGTTTTGGTATTATACCCTTTTTGCTGACCGATAAACATAAAGCTTTGATCTCCAATTTTACCCAAGCCACCAATCATTGCTTTGTCATCCTTGAAATTACGATCTCCGTGGAGTTCCAAAAATGAGTCGCCACATATTGAATTGATATAATCTAATGTATATGGGCGGTTAGGGTGTCTTGATAGTTGTACGCGTTGCCATGGCGTTAAGTTTTTGTAAATTTCTTTTTTGGCGTGGTCTAATTTTTTAAGTATTTGTACGCATGTTTCAGAAACATCGACATCACTTTCTTTACCAATAATTTGGCATTTCTGTAATTGATCTTCTAGTTCCTTAATAGGCAACTCAAATTCTAAATATTCCATAGAAGTTCAAGATTAGTTTTAGTTAGTTTACAAATATAAAACTTTAATAGTTTTAAATAGATTTCAAAGCTTAGATTTTAGTTTTTTTGATGTTTTTAAAAACAGCATTTAATAAAACAGTAGAAATAATCAGGCCAGCCCCGATGTAAAACATGGGACGCATGGTCTCAGATTCGGGAAATAACACCAAGGCCAAAACAATTCCATAAATAGGCTCCAAGTTATACGTCAATACAACTGTATAAGGAGTTATGTACTTCATTACGTGAACAGAGGCTATAAATGCATAGGCTGTACAAATTGAAGCTAAAATAAATAGATATATCCAGTCAGATGAAGAGATCTGAAAATACGCAACGTTAAAACCGTCCTCTCTAAAAGCTAGAAAAATAGACATAAATAGTACCCCAGAAATAAATTCATAAAACGAAATAATAGACGGAGGGTAGTGTTGGACAAATTTACCATTAAGAACTGCAAACAATGTTGAAAACAATGCCGAAGATATACCCAAAACAATACCTAATATATATTTTAGTTCTGTTTGAGTAATCAAAACAATTCCAATAATAACTATGAGACCAAATAAAATTTCATATCCAATGATTTTTCGTTTAAAAAACAACGGCTCTATAAGAGATGCAAAAAAAGCACCTGTTGAAAACATTGCTAAAGTTATTGATATATTTGAAACATTAATTGCTGCAAAAAAAGTAATCCAGTGTAACGCTATAATGATCCCTGCAACTGAAAGGTTGAAGAGGACTTTTAATGGTACTCTTAAAGGTTTTTTCTTAAGTATAATGTATCCTAACATTAAAACCGCACCAATACTCATTCTGTACCAAACAAGAGGGATTGCATCTAAAGATATTAGTTCTCCCAATACAGCCGTAATTCCAGCAATAACAACAAGTAAATGTAGGTGGATGTAATTTTTGAGTTTAACGCTTGGCATTGTACAGAAGATAGATTGCAAGCACTCCAAAAACAAGGTTTGGAAACCAAACAGCTAGTAATGGAGAAAAATCAGATTGTTCGGCCATGACCCCAAAAACTTTATCAAAAAAGACATAGACCATTGCTATCACAATTCCAAAAGCTAAATTAACGCCCATTCCTCCACGCCTTTTAATGGATGAGACCGCAACTGCAATGATTGTAAGTATAAAGACTGAAACAGGCAAACTCCACTTTTTGTACTGAACTACCTTATAGCGGTTAATATTTGAAGACCCTCTCACTTCTTCTCTAGAAATAAAGCGCATTAACTCCCCATATGTCAAAGTTTCTGCAACATATTTGGGTGGAGTTAAATCTTCTAGGTCGAAGCTAAAAAGTGTGTCTTTACGACGCATATACTCTAATTGGTCGTTGTCATCCCCTACAATTCTTAAATTGTAATTAGTTAAATTATAGGTACTATCCTTTTCTACATATTTTATAGCTGAAGCATGAATTTTGTAGGCTAGCTTATTGCCTTCAAAATGTTCAAGTGTAAAGTTATTTCCACGCTTTGTTTTTGGGTCAAAATTACTCACATAAATATATTCGTTATCATTGATTTGCCTGTAAATATGTTGTGTCTCGGCAACCTTAGAATTATTTAAATACTTATAGTTAAACTCATTAAACCCTTTGCTTGCAATAGGAGCCCAATACATTCCCAACATTAATGCTAAAAAAGCCACAAATGAAGCCCCAATAAAATAGGGTCTTAAAAAGCGTGAAAAAGAAACCCCTGAGCTTAAGAAAGCAACCACTTCTGTATTATTGGCTAACTTGGAGGTAAACCATATTACAGAGAGGAATAGAAAAAGTGGAAATAATAGATTTGCAAAATAAATAGTAAAATCAAAATAAAAAGATGCAACCTCTTTAAAAGGTACTTCATTTTCTAATATTCGATCAATTTTTTCAGCAAGATTTACCGTTATTCCTATGGGAATAAACAAAAGTAACATCATGAAAAATGTGAACAAATACCGCTTTAATATGTACCAATCTAAAATTTTCATTATTTATAGACGATTATCCATTTGTTTGACCATCATTGCTTTCCAGGCTCCAAAATCTCCAGCTATGATATGTTTTCTTGCTTGACGCGTTAACCACAGATAAAATCCAAGATTATGAATTGTAGCTATTTGTTTACCCAATAACTCATTAACACTAAATAAATGTTTTAAATATGCTTTTGAATATTCTGTGTCTACAAAAGTTATACCCATTTCGTCAATCGGAGAAAAATCGTCTTTCCACTTCTGATTTTTAATATTTATTGAACCATAAGCTGTGAATAGCATGCCATTTCTAGCATTACGAGTGGGCATCACGCAATCAAACATATCAATGCCAAGAGCTATATTTTCTAAAATATTTATTGGGGTCCCAACCCCCATTAAGTATCTTGGTTTATCTTCAGGAAGTATTTCACAAACAACATCAGTCATTGCATACATCTCTTCTGCAGGCTCCCCTACTGAAAGGCCACCGATCGCATTTCCAACAGCCCCAGCATTGGCAATATATTCAGCAGATTGACGGCGTAAATCTTTATATGTACTTCCCTGAACAATGGGGAAGAACGCTTGACTGTGATCATATTTTAAAGGAGTTTTTTCAAGGTGATTTATACAACGATCTAACCAACGATGAGTCATGTGCATTGATCTTTTTGCATAATTGTAATCGCAAGGATAGGGTGTACACTCGTCAAATGCCATGATAATATCGGCTCCAATACTTCGTTGAATTTCCATCACATTCTCAGGGGTGAAGGTGTGCATAGTACCATCAATATGACTTTTAAACTTAACCCCTTCTTCTTTAATTTTACGATTCGCTGACAAGGAATAGACTTGATACCCTCCAGAGTCTGTTAAGATATTTCGATCCCAATTCATAAATTTATGAAGGCCTCCCGCTTTTTCTAGTATATCAATTTGGGGGCGAAGAAATAAATGATATGTGTTGGCTAAAATAACATCTGGATTGATATCATTTTTGAGCTCTCGTTGGTGAACGCCTTTAACAGTACCCACTGTGCCTACTGGCATAAAAATAGGGGTCTCTATCACTCCGTGATCTGTAGTTAAGGCGGCAGCTCTTGCTCTAGTATCAACGTCTTTTTTTAGTAAATCGAATTTCAAACTATTAAATTACAAGGTTAATGGAAATTATTATAGTGGGTAAATGTAACTTTAATCCCCCAAGCATAAAACATATGAAAGCTGTTATTTGCTTGCACGAGGCTTATAGTTGATTAAATAATCTCCTTTAGAAGCCCCTTCATCAAATGAACTGCCTTTTAATAGCACTCTAGTTTTTTCTCTAGCTTCTTGATTTGTCCACCCTTCGTATTCAATTCTGTAAAGTGCCGAAAACATTTGTGCACGTCCAACGCCATGGTAGCAATGGATTAATACAGGATAGTTAGAGGGGTCGTCCATAATACCTAAAAACTCATCAACTGTTTCTTGAGTAGGAACTTGATCCGTTCCTAAATTAAAATAGTTGACTCCTTCCAACTGCTCAACTGCAAGCTTTTCTGAAGTTAATTCTTCTGGAATCTCAGGGTTATTGATCTTATCTTTAGTGTGAGGAAAACGTAAATCAATAACACTTTTTAATTGATGATCTTCAATATAGCCTGCGATTTTTTCAGGCGGAATAACTCCCGATTTATATACTTTATTTTTAGATATTTCCTTAAAATTGTAATTAAAGTGTACATCATACACGTATTTAGAAACCCCTAAAAGCACAATACTAAAAACTACTGCTATTGTTTTTTTAATCATTGTTTATAAATTTTGTTTATAAATCTTTATCGATTATTCTATCAAAATAATCTTTTAAAAATGCTTTACAAGACAATTCAACATCTTCCATTTCTTTAGTTCGTTTAGAAATTAAATTAATTTCTAAACCAAGGTCGTTAATATCATAAAAACCAATAGCTTGTACTCCGTCAAATATACAAATTATATTCCCCTTGCTGAATTGGTAGTTTTGTCCATTATAATTCATTACAAAAGGAGTTGTTGAAGCTAAACTATCGTCTACCAAACTTCGACCCCAACTTCTGAAAGGTTTGTCATACCCCACCATATTTAAAATAGTTGGATAAATATCAATTTGCTGAGACAATTCACTGTTTAATCCTGTATATTTTTCATCAGAGCTATAAATCATAATGGGAATAGCGCTTCTGTTAATTGGCTTGTAATACTCTTTGTAATCTACTTGGTTGCCATGGTCTGCAGTGATAATAAAAATCGTATTATCAAACCAAGGTTCATTTTTAGCAGATTCAAAAAATTGCTTGAAAGCATAATCCGTGTACCCAACACATTGATGCATTGGCACATTTCCTTTTGGGAATTGGCCCTCAAATTCATCAGGAATAACATAAGGCTCATGTGATGTGACAGTAAAAATAGTAGAGAAAAATGGTGTTTTTTTAGTATCTATCGTTTCTTTCATAAACTGAAAAAAGGGCAGATCCCAAATTCCCCAAAACCCATCAAATAGTGCATCATTCCCAAATTCTGTTTTCCCATAATAATGATCAAAACCAAGAATATTTGAAAACCCTAAAAAACCCATAGACCCATTGGGAGCACCGTGAAAAAAGGAAGTATCGTACCCTTCCGAATTTAATACAGAAACAACAGACTCAATGTTTTGTTTCGCATAAGCCGACGATGTAAACGCATCTTTGAAAGAAGGAATTCCTGCTAATATAGATGACATTCCATGAATAGACTTTCTTCCATTCGCAAAAGCGTTGTCAAATACTAAACTTTTAGATGCCAGCGAATCTAAAAAGGGGGTATAACTTACGTAGTTCGGGATAGTGGTGTTTTGATTAAAGGCGCCCATATACTCTCTACCATAACTTTCGGTAATAAAAACTATAATATTAGGTTTATCTTCCTGCTTGCTGTTGTAGTGTTTAATAGGTTGGACTAAACTATCAATAATTGAAGCCGAAACAGTGTATGGCACTTTTTTAAAGGTCTTCTTATTAAAAGTTCTTAAAATTGCAAAAGGAGTATTTAATACAAAATCTGCATGTTGGATTTTGGAAACATATCGGTTGGCATCTACCAAATTAATGGGGCGGGTACTCTTTTTAAAATCTCCTCTGATGCCTCCAACCATGAGGGTTGCTGTTAAAAGAAATGCAACAACCGATGTCAATACGTATGAAAGCACTCCTTTTGAATATGGCTCTGTATTTACTTTAACTTTCTTATATAATAAAATCCACAAGGCAGACATTATAAAAAATAGTAAGAAAACATGCCAATAACTTACAGAAAATCGAAAAAACATATGAACTAGGTTATTCTCATTTTCAATGACAGCCCATTCAGAAATTGAGGTTCGGTTATAGTTAAATTTGTAATAAATGAGGTCTACAAAATTAAAGGCGACTCCAATTAAATTGGTTAAAAAATAGATGACAAAAAGAACATTCTGGTATGTTTTATGGGTATTTATCCAAAGCGGAAGCATTGACAGTACTACAAATAAACTGTTTAAATAAAATATGGAGGTCGTATCAAATGCAAGTCCATGGTAACTCAACCTGAGGTATTCAGAAAGGGAATCAATTTCTAACAATGAATAATTATATATAAAGAACAAAAAACGGGACAAGGTGTACATCAAGTACACTAGTAAAACCCTGTATACCATTACCTTATACTCATGCAACCTGATAAATCTTAACATAAAAAAAATTCAAAATTGGATGTAAAAATAGAAAAGAAATTGGACATTTTACCCCCCTTAGCGTCTTTTTATAAATTGTTAGTTAAATTGTAAAATTTTCAAGTTTAATAGTTTTGTCTATCTAAAATTAAAATTATATTTGAGAATCATTTTTTTAACTTTTAATATTTAGTCAATGTCAAACAAAAAATTACATGATTTAACTACCCAAGTTCGTAGAGATATTTTGCGCATGGTTCACAAAGTAAACTCAGGCCACCCAGGTGGATCTTTAGGATGTGCCGAATTCTTAGTAGTCCTTTACACAAATATCATGAATCGCAAAGAGGGGTTTGACATGAATGGAATTGATGAGGATTTGTTTTTCCTATCCAATGGCCATATATCGCCCGTGTTTTACAGTGTATTAGCGCGTTCAGGATACTTTCCTATTGAAGAGCTTAACACTTTCAGGCTTTTAGATTCTCGTTTACAAGGACACCCAACAACACACGAAGGTCTTCCAGGAGTTCGAATTGCTTCAGGGTCGTTAGGTCAAGGACTATCCGTTGCATTGGGGGCAGCAGAAACGAAAAAATTAAATAACGATACTAGCCTTATTTATACGCTTCACGGAGATGGCGAATTACAAGAAGGACAAAATTGGGAAGCCATCATGTATGCTTCAGCAAAAAACATAGATAATTTAATTGCCACTATTGATTTAAACGGAAAACAAATTGACGGAGCAACAGACGATGTACTTCCAATGGGAAGCATAAAAGGCAAATTTGAAGCTTTTGACTGGACTGTTATTGAAGTAGAAAACGGAAATGATATTGAAACCATTCTTGAAGCAATGGAAACCGCTAAGGCAGCAACTGGTAAAGGGAAGCCGGTTTGTGTATTATTAAAAACAATGATGGGGAATGGAGTTGATTTTATGATGCACACCCACGCATGGCATGGAAAGGCACCAAACGATGCCCAGTTAGAGACTGCTTTAAATCAAAATCCAGAAACTTTAGGAGACTATTAAATTCAAAACCAACAAAAAATGAAAACGTACACATACACAGAAAAAAAAGATACAAGAAGTGGTTTTGGAGCAGGTCTTGCTGAGCTCGGAAAAACGAACCCTAATGTGGTTGCACTATGTGCCGATCTTATAGGGTCTTTAAAAATGAATCAATTTATTGATGAAAACCCTGAACGTTTCTTTCAGATTGGAATTGCAGAAGCCAATATGATGGGGATTGCAGCTGGATTAACAATTGGTGGTAAAATTCCTTTTACAGGAACTTTTGCAAATTTTTCGACAGGACGTGTTTATGATCAAATTAGACAATCCATTGCATATTCAAATAAGAATGTGAAAATCTGTGCATCTCATGCCGGTTTAACATTAGGAGAAGATGGCGCAACACATCAAATCTTAGAAGATATCGGTCTTATGAAAATGCTACCCGGAATGGTTGTGATTAACACCTGCGACTACAACCAAACGAAGGCAGCAACGATTGCTATAGCAGACTATGACGGCCCTGTTTATTTAAGATTTGGAAGGCCAGCCGTCCCTGTTTTTATGCCGGAAGACCAAGTGTTTGAAGTTGGAAAAGCAGTTCATCTGCAAGAAGGTTCAGATGTAACTATTGTAGCAACTGGGCATCTTGTTTGGGAGGCGCTAGAAGCCGCTAAGGTATTACATGAAAAAGGGATTTCTGCAGAAGTGATAAATATTCATACCATTAAACCGTTAGACGATAAAGCTATTTTAGACTCTGTCGCAAAAACGGGTTGTATTGTGACTGCTGAGGAACATAATTTCTTAGGAGGTTTAGGAGAAAGTGTTTCCAGAGTTTTGGCGCTTAACAACCCTACACCGCAAGAATTTGTTGCGACTAATGATACTTTTGGAGAATCTGGAACCCCTGCACAGTTGATGAGCAAATACGGACTAAACAGTGCTGCAATCATTGAAAAAGCACTGAAGGTTATTGGAAGGAAATAAATTTAAGTTATACTAAATATTAATAAAAAAAGAGACGCAAATGCGTCTCTTTTTTTATGTATTGATAAGAATACTTATTCTGTTTCTACGGGACGGGAACAGTATATGTATCGTCCAAATAATTAGGTATTCCATTTTCATTGTCATCTACTAGGGTTATAATGTTAGCTGAAAAAGTTCCGTCTGCTAAAGTAGAAATAGGTGAAATAAACTGATTTGACATCAGTTCAATAGCACCCAGTTCATCTTGAAGTCCTTGTTCTGTTGTATTCGTATACGGTTCAATTTCAATTTCATCGCTGGTAGCTGTGCCATCTCCGTCATCATCGCTATCATTAAAATTATAAACTTTATCTTCATCAGTATCAATTAACAGATCAAACTCGTTTGATACAGACACCTCCATATAAGAAGGTATATTGTCAGAATCGTGGTCATTTATTTCCATTTGCATGATCTCAAACTTAAAAACTAAGTTAGAATAAGAGGGTATACCACTTCTATAGGTTGAAAAATAACCTAAACCAGATGGCAAAAACATAGCGCCCATACCGAAGCCGTCAAATGAAACGGAACCATCAGGATTGGACACATAAGACCCAGAAGTCTTAAATTCGGGCATAACGCGACTCCATCCAGTTATCACGTATACCAAATCAAAAACAACGGGCGTTGTAGAGCTGTCAAAAACACTACCATTGGTAAGTGAACCAGAATAGTTGACCCTGACTGAATCAGAGAAATTAGGGGATTCGCCTTCACCCGGTTTAATTTTTAAAATATAATATTTATAATCAACCTCAAGTAAAGTGGTAGAGTGTTGTTCTACATCATCAATTAGTAGGGTCGTATTTATTGGTAAGGTTTCTCCATCCAGCAATTCAGTAATTACTAAGTCTTCTAGCCTAGGATTCGCTAAGGAATTGACCGCTGCCGAATTGTAATAATGTGTGCTTAAATAACTCTTAAGGGAAATACTATCAATAACTTGTTGTTCTCCTCGATCGTTAGGGGGAGCCGCGACTGTGTTTTCATCTTTTTCACAAGACACAACAGTTAAGATAAGTAAGCAAATAAAAAGTATGCTATATTTGTAATTCATAATTGTATAATTAAGGTAGCAAGATACAATATTATACTATTTTTGTACAAAAGATTAACGTTGTTTTAAACATTTTATGAGAATCGATAAATATTTATGGTGTGTCCGGTATTACAAGACACGTAATATTGCTACAATCGCTTGTAAAAAAGGGCATATCAGGGTAAATGACACGGTTGTAAAACCAGGAAGAAACATCTATCCAATGGATAAAATTGGAGTGCGTATCAATCAAATTAATTACCAATTGACCGTTCAAGACATTCCTAAAAGTCGAGTTGGAGCTAAGTTAGTTGATATTTACAGGACTGACACCACCCCAAAATCAGAATTTGAAGCTCAAGAATTATTAAAATATTCTAAGGACTATTATCGTGAAAAAGGAGAAGGAAGACCTACAAAGAAAGACCGTCGAGAAATTGATGATTTTCTGGAAACAGATAAAAAAAACGATTAAATAAATGAAGATGAAAAGCATTTTTTATCTTTGAATAAAACCACATTATGGCACTATCGGAAAACTGCATTTTAAATCACAAAGAGATCAATCACAAAGTAAAACGAATTGCATACCAAATTTACGAGTGTAATGTAGATGAACAGGAAGTCATTATTGCTGGTATCGACTCCAATGGTTATTTATTTGCTGAAAAAATTAAATCAGCCTTAGTTGAAATATCTAATATTAACCCTGTATTGTGTAAGGTTAAAATTGATAAGAAAAAACCACACTCATTAATAAATACTTCTTTAAAGCCAGATGAATACCAGAACAAATCATTAGTATTAGTCGACGATGTCCTAAATTCTGGAACAACCTTAATTTACGGGGTCAAGCATTTTTTAGAAGTTCCATTAAAGCAGTTTAAAACAGCAGTCCTCATAAATCGAAATCATAAAAAATACCCAGTAAAAGCAGATTTTAAAGGAATTTCATTATCAACTTCATTAAAAGAACACGTTTCTGTTATCTTCGAAGGTGAGCAAATGAAGGCTGTTTTAAAGTAATTTTGAAATAATTTCTTCAACAAGTTTAGCTTGACTTAAATGGTCTGTTTTAACACTAATTTCAGCTTGACTGTAATAAGGAGCGCGTTCAAACAAATGTTTGGCTATAAATTCCGGAATTTCATTCGGGGTTAAATCAGAAATTAAAGGTCTGCCTGACTTTTCATTTAGCAAACGATCGGTCAAGGTCTCAATAGAAGTAGTCAACATCACAGTAATCACATTAGGATGCTTTAAAAGAAATGCCATGGTATCTGAATAACAAGGCGTTCCGCCACCCAATGCTAGCACAAGTTGCTGTTGTTTGGTACATAATTCTTTCACCGCGGTCGCTTCTAAATTTCGGAAATATACTTCACCCCTAGATTTGAAAATATCAGAAACCGAAGCTTTTTGTTTGGATTCGATATAATTATCTAAATCTTGAAATTTTGAATCTAGCTTAGTTGCTAAAAGCCTTCCAATAGTAGACTTTCCAGAACCCATGTATCCTAATAAAACAACAATCATAAAACTATAAAAATTTGATTATAAGCCTGCTATATTTAGCAACAACAAAAAAACAAAAAATAAATTGAAAAAGCATTGTATTATTAATTAAACCCTTTATATTTGCAGCCGCATTGAGGGAAAGAAATGACCTGGTAGCTCAGTTGGTAGAGCATCTCCCTTTTAAGGAGAGGGTCCTGGGTTCGAGCCCCAGCCAGGTCACTAAAAAAGTTAAGTTTATTCTTAACTTTTTTTATACCTTTAACATTCATAACGCGCACGTGGCGGAATTGGTAGACGCGCTAGCTTGAGGGGCTAGTGGGAATTATTCCCGTGGAAGTTCGAGTCTTCTCGTGCGCACTTCAAGAATATTTATCAATTCTTCTTTGTTTCTATTTAAATTTTGGGTAATTTACAATCCCCAAATACTATTAAAATGAAAACAATTAAATCCGTCTTTAGCATTAAAGACCTGGAGAACTTAACCGGAATTAAAGCCCATACAATCCGAATATGGGAAAAACGTTACAATCTTTTAGAACCAGAAAGGTCCAAAACTAACATTAGGAGTTACAATTTAAGAAACATGCAAAAGCTTCTTAATATTAATTTCCTTAACACTAATGGGTTTAAAATATCAAAAATTGCAGCGTTAGATGAAAATGAAATTGCTACGAAAGTACGAGAACTGTCTATTCTAGAAAACATAGAACACCACTCTTTCAACGCTTTTAAGCTTTCAATGCTCAACTTCAATCATCAGCTGTTTTACAAAACATATAACCAGTTGCTAGAAGAAAAGAGTTTTCGTGAAATTTTTAATGAGATTTTACATCCCCTAATAATCGATATAGGAATGTTATGGCAGACACAAACTATAAGCCCTGCACATGAGCGTTTTATAACATCCCATATTCGACAAAAAATATTAATTCATATAGAACGTCTGCAAAGTACAGATCCACGACCAGACACTAAAACATTTGTGTTGTTTTTACCCATAAATGAAGTGCATGACATTGGTTTGTTGTTTATTAACTATGAACTTCTTAGTAAAGGATATCACACCATCTATCTTGGTGAAAACATTCCAACAGAAAACCTAAAACAACTTAACAATTTATATAAAGACATCACTTACGTATCATATTTTACAGTAGTGCCAAGCATGAAAAATCTATCTAATTATTTAGATGACATTTATGAAAGCGCTCTTAAGGGCACTTCAAATACGATGCTAATGACTGGAAAGCGTCTTAAGGATATAAATATTGAAAATATACCTGATAAAATGACAGTGTATAATTCTTTAGACAATTTAGTTAAAGATTTGTAAAAAAAGACTAGACATACCTAACTGTATTGGGTTTTACCTATTTTTATAGTCTAAATGAAAAAGACTATACAAATTATTGGTTCAGGATTTTCATCCTTGTCTGCTGCTTGTTACCTAGCACAGGCTGGCCATCAGGTATCAATATACGAAAAGAACAGTTCTGTAGGCGGACGTGCAAGACAATTAAAAAAAGAGGGATTCATATTTGATATTGGTCCCTCATGGTATTGGATGCCAGACGTATTTGACCGATTTTTTTCAGACTTTGGAAAAAAGACATCAGATTACTATCAAATTGAAAAACTAGACCCCGCCTATAAGATATTTTTTGATGATGAAATTATTACTATTGGGGATTCAATGGCCAAGATATGTGCCGAATTTGAGCGTATTGAAAAAGGTAGTGGTGTTAAACTTGATAAATTCATAAAAAAAGCACAAAAAAATTATGGAATAGCGGTAAACAAAATACTGTACAATGCGCCTGGAATATCTCCTCTAGAACTTGTTTCGAAGGACACTGTTATCCGTTTAGACCAATTTTTTAAGACCATCAGTCACGAAGTTAGAAAAAACTTCAGCAATCCTAAACTGATATCAACATTGGAGTTCCCTTCATTGTTTCTGGGAGCTAAACCTAGTAAAACACCTTCCTTTTTTAGTTTTATGAATTTCGCAGATTTCGGTTTAGGAACATGGCATCCAAAAGGCGGCATGTATGAAGTGATTAAAGGCATGGAAGCCTTGGCAATAGAGCTAGGAGTTTCCATACACACAAACCAAGCAGTTCAAAAAATTGTTGTAGAAAACAAGATAGTAACTGGTTTGGTAACAAATAATGTATTTATAGAGTCTGACATTGTCCTTAGCGGGGCCGATTACCACCACTCAGAAACTCTGTTAGACAAAAAATACAGACAACATTCTGAAGCGTATTGGGATAAAAAAGTCTTTGCTCCCTCCTCTTTGTTATTTTATATAGGAATCGATAAAAAACTTAAAAACACAGAACACCATAACTTGTTTTTTGACGCTGATTTTGAAAAACATGCCGAGGAAATTTATGACAAGCCAAAATGGCCAACTCACCCTTTGTTTTATGCTAATGTGCCATCAAAGACGGATCTTTCTATGGCTCCAGATGGGTGTGATGCATTATTTATCTTAATGCCAATTGCTCCAAATATTGAAGATACTCCAGAACTAAGAAATCATTACTTGGAAAAAATCATTAAAAGATTTGAACAAAAAACAGAACAATCAATTCAAAATAATATTATATTTAAAGAATCATTTTGTATAGAAGATTTTAAGTCAGAATACAACTCATACAAAGGAAATGCCTACGGAATGGCAATGACTTTATTGCAGACTGCATTCTTAAGACCCAAATTAAAAAGCTACAAAGTTGATAATTTATATTTTACAGGACAGTTAACTGTCCCTGGACCAGGAGTGCCCCCTTCTCTAATCTCCGGAAAACTGACTTCTGAACTTATAATAAAAATGCTCAAATGATGTGGAGCTATTTAGTTATGAAATTTAAAATTTAAATTATGAAATCAATTTTTGATTCTGTTTCTGAAGATTGTAGCAAAATTGTTACAAAAACATATAGCACCTCTTTTTCTATGGCAACAAAAATGTTGTCAAACACAATAAGACAGGATATCTATAACATTTATGGATTTGTGCGTCTTGCAGATGAAATTGTGGATTCATTTCACGACTATAACAAAGAAACACTATTTACACAGTTTGAAGCAGATCTAGAATCAGCACTAGCTAACAAGATAAGCTTAAATCCGATTCTAAACTCATTTCAACAAACCTATTACACACACGGTATAGAGAAAGAAATGGTAGATGCTTTCATGAGTTCAATGCGTCAAGATTTACACAAAACAGTGTACACAACTGAAGAGGAATATAAAGATTACATCTATGGATCTGCAGATGTAGTTGGACTTATGTGTTTAAAGGTGTTTGTTAAAGGAGACACAACTAAATATGACGCCTTAAAACAAACAGCTATGGCTTTAGGGTCTGCATTTCAAAAAGTAAATTTCTTGAGAGACTTAAAGGCAGATCATGATGAACTAAACCGCACCTATTTTCCAAACACAGACTTAGACAACCTAAATGAAGCCTCTAAGAAAGCTATTATCGATGATATTGAAAAAGATTTCTCCGAAGGATTAAGCGGAATAAGACAACTGCCCTTAGAAGCCAAATTTGGCGTTTTTATGGCGTATCGCTATTACAATCAGTTACTTAAAAAATTAAAAACTACTCCTGCTTTAGAAATTAAAAGCACTCGAATTAGAGTGCCTAACTATAAAAAAATAGAACTACTGACTCGTAGTTATGTTAAATACCAACTCAATTTATTATAATTCTTACTATGAACATATTTTTTTGGATACTCGTGTTTTTTGGAACCTTTTCAGCGATGGAATTTATGGCTTGGTTTACCCATAAATATATTATGCACGGCTTCCTTTGGAGCCTACACAAAGACCACCACCACAAAGACCATAAAAGCTGGTTTGAACGTAATGACGCCTTTTTTATATTTTATGCGGTCGTAAGTATGACTTGTTTTTATTTTTGGAGTTACGAAGGTTTTTGGGCTGGACTCCCTATCGGATTGGGTATCATGGCCTATGGCGCTACCTACTTTTTAGTTCATGACATATTTATTCACCAGCGCTTTAAGTACTTTAGAAAAGCAAATAATTGGTATGCAAAAGGACTCAGACGTGCACACAAAATACACCACAAACACTTAGGGAAATCTGAGGGGGAATGTTACGGAATGTTATTTGTCCCTTTTAAATATTTTAAGCGTTAATACTCTAAATAAATGGCGCACAGCAAGCAGTATGATTATATTATAATTGGAAATGGCATTGCTGGTTTTCAGCTAGCTTTAGCTCTTTCTCAAGATCCTTTTTTCAACAATAAACAAATTGCTTTAATTGATAAATCTCAGAAAACCGTAAATGACAAAACCATAAGTTTTTGGGAACAAGGGATTGGAAAATGGGATTCGATTGTTATAAAATCTTGGAGCGAAGCTTTAATTTTCACCAATAAAAAGGAACTCACTTTAAAACTCCACCCTTATGCTTACAAAACCATACATGCTTTAGACTTTTACAACAAAGCCAAACAAGAACTTTCAAAACAAACAAATTTTCATTTTATCATTGATCAAGTGCTTTCTGTTGAAAACAGTAAACAACCTAAGGTCAAAACAGTTAATAATTCCTACGAAGCCAAACACATTTTTGACAGCAGAATTCCAGAAGATTATTTTTCGGAATCAAATAACCATACCAAAGTTATTCAGCATTTTAAAGGCTGGATTATAGAAACTGAGACGCCTTTTTTTAAAACAGACCAATTTACAATGATGGACTACAGATTAAAAGATGGGGACCAAACCACTTTTACCTATGTTTTACCGCTGAGCAGCAATAGGGCACTTGTAGAGTTCACTTACTTTACACCAACACTTGTAGATGAGGCCACCTACGACAGCTACATAAAACAATATATTTCTAGTCTATTAAAAATAGAAAGTTATTCGATTAGTGAAACTGAAAGCGGAAGCATCCCAATGACAAGTTTTCCGTTTGAAAAGTATTCTACAAAACACATCACAAAAATTGGAACTGCTGCTGGTTGGGTTAAAGGATCTACCGGCTATTCATTTAAACATACAGAAAAAAAAGTAGCCGCTATACTGACTAATTTAAAAGCTGGAAATACGCCTTCTAAAAACTTGTTTAGGCAAAAATATAAGTTTTACGATAAGATATTTTTGAAAGTTTTACATGACGAAAATGACAAAGGAGAATGGATTTTTGAACAGTTTTATGCTAAAAACTCTGTAGAAGCCATGTTCAAATTTTTAGATGAGGAATCTACACTTATAGAAGAATTAAAAATTATGAGATCTTTATTTTCTTTGGCCTTTATTAAAGCATTTTTCAAAACACTTTAAAAGTTAGTTATATTGCAAAAAAAAACGCCTGATATATCAGGCGTTTTTTTTAAAGTTATGTTTTTAACTAGGCATTTTGCTTTTTAATAAGATTTAATGCAGACCCTTCATTATACCACTCAATTTGAGAATCGTTGTACGTATGATTTGCAATAATTAAATCTTTAGAACCGTCGGCGTGAATTGCTTCAATGGTTAAAGGTTTTTCAGCTGAAAATTCGTGTAAGTCTACAAAATTAAAAGTATCATCTTCTTGAATTAAATCGTAATCTGATTCCGTTGCAAACGTCAAGCCTAACATTCCTTGTTTTTTAAGGTTAGTTTCGTGAATACGAGCAAATGATTTTACAATCACTGCAGCGACTCCAAGATGACGAGGCTCCATAGCCGCGTGTTCTCTTGATGAACCTTCACCATAATTATGATCACCAACAACAATTGTTTTTATATTTGCTGCTTTGTAGGCTCTTGCAGTTGAAGGTACTGCATCATACTCCCCATCTAACTGATTTTTCACAAAATTAGTTTTCATATTGTATGCATTTACAGCACCAATCAAACAGTTATTAGAAATATTATCTAAATGACCTCTAAAACGCAACCATGGACCCGCCATAGAAATATGGTCTGTAGTACATTTTCCATGCGCTTTGATTAGTAGTTTAGCGCCGTCAACTGCGTTTCCAATCGGCTCAAAAGGGGTTAATAATTGTAATCTTTCAGATTCTGGACTCACATTGATCACAACACCACTTCCATCTTCTTCAGGAGCAAGGTATCCATCGTCTTTTACTTCGAACCCTTTTGGAGGTAATTCCCATCCAGTTGGCTCGTCTAACATCACCTCTTCACCTTCATTATTGATTAAAGTGTCCTTCATGGGATTAAAATCTAAACGACCTGCAATGGTAATTGCAGCAACCATTTCTGGTGAAGCAACAAAGGCGTGGGTGTTTGGATTACCATCTGCACGTTTTGCGAAGTTTCTATTGAAAGAATGAATGATTGAGTTTTTGGGTGCATTTTTAGGATCATCATATCGTGCCCATTGCCCAATACAAGGACCACAAGCATTGGTAAAAATCTTAGCATCCAATTGTTCAAAAATACTTAATATTCCGTCTCTATCTGCTGTATAACGCACTTTTTCAGAACCTGGATTGATTCCAAATTCAGCTTTGATTCCTAAGCCTTTATCCAAGGCTTGTTGTGCTATAGAAGCAGCTCTTGATAAATCTTCGTATGAAGAGTTTGTACAAGATCCAATCAATCCCCATTCAACTTTTAAAGGCCATTCGTTTTTATTTGCAATAGCATTCATGTCCGTACCTACTTTTGTAGATAAATCTGGCGTAAAAGGACCGTTTAATAAAGGACTTAGTTCTGATAAATTGATTTCAATAACTTGATCAAAATAATTTTCTGGATTTGCATATACTTCCGCATCTCCAGTTAAATGTTCTTTTACAGTATTTGCAGCATCTGCAACATCTTCTCTGTCAGTAGCTCGTAAATAACGCTCCATCGATTCATCATACCCAAAAGTAGAAGTGGTTGCTCCTATTTCTGCTCCCATATTACAAATAGTTCCTTTTCCTGTACAAGACATTCCAATAGCACCTTCACCAAAATACTCTACAATAGCTCCAGTTCCACCTTTGGCAGAAACAATTCCTGCTACTTTTAAAATGACATCTTTGGGTGCGGTCCAACCAGAAAGTTTTCCAGTTAATTTTACACCGATTAATTTTGGGAATTTTAATTCCCAAGCCATACCAGCCATAACATCCACAGCATCAGCTCCACCAACACCAATAGCAATCATTCCTAACCCACCTGCATTAACGGTATGGGAATCGGTTCCAATCATCATTCCACCAGGGAATGCATAATTTTCTAAGACTACTTGATGAATAATACCTGCACCTGGTTTCCAAAATCCTAAACCGTATTTATTGGATACAGATTCTAAAAAGTTAAAAACCTCATTACTGGTATTTAAAGCACTTTGTAAATCAGTTCCAGCTCCATTTTTTGCTTGAATTAAATGATCACAGTGTGTCGTCGTAGGTACTGAAACTTTGCTTTTACCTGCTTGCATAAATTGCAACAAAGCCATTTGAGCTGTTGCATCTTGTAGGGCAATTCTATCGGGAGCAAAGTCTACATAGTCTTTTCCACGTTCAAACGCTTTTGACGAATTGTCATCCCAAAGGTGACTGTATAGTATTTTTTCTGATAAAGTAAGTGGTCGCCCAACTAATTGACGTGCTTTTTCAATTCGCCCCGGCATTTGACGGTACACCTCTTTAATAACATTTATATCGAAAGCCATATTATGAATGATTTAATTTCTTTGTAATGGTTCGTAAAAGTACGAATTAAATAAAATTATATTGAAATAAAAAGTGAATAACACGCATGTTAGGTTAAAATTTAATTAATATCAAAAATACTATGAAACAAACTCACTATTATCAGTGAAAAACACAGTGAATAGTATTTAATTCAGTTAAAATGATTTTAAAATAAATTTTCAATAATGGACTCTATAGAAATTCCATCAGACTCTGCTTTGTAGTTCTTAATAATTCTATGCCTTAGGATCCCTTTTGCAACAGATTGAACGTCTTCAATATCTGGAGATAGTTTGTTATTAATAACCGCAAAGGTTTTAGCTGCTAAAATAAGGTTTTGTGAAGCTCTTGGACCTGCACCCCAATCTACATATTGTTTAACCAAAGGGGTTGCGTTAACAGAGTCGGGGCGGGTTTTACCTACTATTCTAACAGCGTAATCAATTACGTTATCCGCCACTGGTATTTTTCTAATTAAGCTTTGAAATTCTAAAATATCTTCTGCAGAGAAAACAACATCGACTTCAGATTGAGATGCTGTAGTGGTTAATTTAACAACTTGTACTTCTTCTTCAAAAGTTGGATAGGTCAGATTAATTGAAAACATAAAACGATCTAATTGGGCTTCAGGCAAGGGATAGGTTCCTTCTTGTTCTATAGGATTTTGAGTTGCTAACACAAAATAAGGGGCCTCTAAATCGTAATGATGTCCTGCAATGGTAACAGACCTTTCCTGCATGGCTTCTAGCAAAGCCGCCTGGGTCTTGGGTGGCGTTCGATTGATTTCGTCGGCTAAAAGTATGTTGGAGAAAATAGGGCCTTTTATAAACTTAAATTTTCGGTCATGATCTAATATTTCACTTCCAAGAATATCACTAGGCATTAAGTCAGGAGTGAACTGAATTCGTTTAAAATCTAGCCCAAGGGCTTTGGCTATAGTATTAACCATTAGTGTTTTGGCTAATCCAGGAACCCCCACTAATAAGGAATGACCCCCTGAAAATATAGAAATTAAAATCTGCTCAATGACCTTGTCTTGACCAACGATGACTTTAGAGATTTCTTTTTTTAAAGCGTGGTACTTTTTAATCTGAAGTTTTAAAGAGGTAACATCTGACATTAACTAATTATTTAATTTTAAACCAGTTACTATTGAAATCACAAGAGCGTAATTCGCCATTAATTTTAATATAGGTATCCATTATTTTTTCCTCTTGCCACTTTGAAACTGCATTTAATTGTTTTTCTTGAAGTGCTAGGTCTTTAATTTTAAGATAATCTTGGGCAAAATTAGCTTCGTGTTCATCTATTCTATTTGTAACAGTTACAATTTTAAATTTAATAGGATTCACTCTGTCACCATCTTTTATGACTGGACTAATTTGATTGTCTTTTAAACTTTCAATTTGAGAGTAAAAACCTGGATCCATTTTTGTGAGTTCGAAATTGTAATCTTGTGTCTCTGGGTTTCTTAGCTGACCTCCATCAAATTTAGTTTCTTTTTCATCACTAGCTTCTCTAGCTGCTGCTTCAAAAGTAATGTCTCCAGCAACAATGCTTTTTCTAACTTTTTCAAGTTTTTCTTTGGCTGCTTTGATAGCACCTTCGGTGACTTTGGGTATTAATAAGATATGTCGGACATCAAATTCTTGACCTCTAATTTTCTCTAATTTAATTATGTGATACCCGAAATCTGTTTTAAAAGGTTTTGAGACTTCCCCTTCTTGTAATGAAAAGGCAACTTCTCTAAACTCCTTGGCCATCTGAGGTTTTTTTCTGTTCAGTGTGTATTTCCCACCTGTTCTTTTAGATCCAGGGTCTTGGGTGTATAAAACGGCTTTAGTTGTAAAACTAGCGCCGTTATCTAAAACATCTGAACGAAATTCGTTTAGACGCTTAACGACCTTATCAACTTCTGACTGGGTTGTTTCAGGAATAACAACAATTTGAGCAATTCGTAACTCAGTACCAAACATGGGACGTTCGTTGATGGCTATTTTATTAAAAAACAGACGAACTTCTTCAGGTGTTACCTCTAATTCGTCAATGATACTTTGCTGCATCATTGTTGCCATTTTACCATTTCTATTTAACTCAAACATTTCGTCTCTAAGTTCTTGTTCTGATGATTTTTTATAATAAGCAACAAGCTTATCCATTGAGCCAATTTGTTCTGCAAATCCTGCTAATTGTTGGTCTACATAAGACCTTACCTCAGCGTCATTTACTTCAATACTATCTTGAATCGCATGATGTATGTAGAGCTTATCTTCTAATAGTTTTCCAAAAAGCTGACAGCGTGTAATATCAGCTGTAGAAATCCCTCCAGCTTCTAACTGCATAAACTGCTTGTCTATGTCAGAATCTAGTATAACAAAATCTCCAATAACAGCTGCAACTCCATCAATTTTGACTCGTTGTTGAAGAGAATCAACTGCAACTACTTCAGACACTTCAGCAACAGAATCTTCGATAATTTCTTGTGAGTAGGAAACAAGGGAAGTAAAAAGTACAAACCCTAAGACATAACTATTATTTATAAATTTCAAATTTTTTATTTTTAATGGCATCATCAACTATGTCACTTTTTAGTTTTTTGATGAGTTTTAATTTTCGATTATTAATGACTATTTGTTTTAGAGTCGGGGAAACATACTCAATTGGAGCTGGGTTACCACGTTCTAAAACTTCATTTATTTGCATCAAATATAACCCTAAAGAATCTTTGAGCTGTATAAAATTGGGTTTTTTTAACAGTACTTTATTAAAACCTAATTCTAGTGGCTTAATTTTAGAAACCACCTGTTCTGTTTTGATCCAAATGGTATCTTTCAAGTAAAATGAATTGAACTGAATTGAGATAGAATCTAGCCGGATTTTATCTTCAGAATCAAAACGTTTAAAGCGTGTTTTAATTTCCTTTAAATTAGATATGGAAGCATTTATATTAATATACCTCAACTTTAATAAATCTTCTTTAAGTACAAAAAGTTGCTTGTTAGCCACGTATACTTTTTGAAGTTCTGTATCTGAAACTATAGTGTCTAAATTTTGACTAACCAGGGCTTCAACATAAGCGGAAGTATAAAGGTCACTTTTGTATTGTTGCACAAGTTTTTCAAAGTCAACTTGGATGTTTTCATTTAAATTTAAGATTGCACCATCGATCAATAGTTGAGTTGTAGCCCAATCATTAATGATGTTTTGAACAAATAGAATACTATCTACCTCCGTCCTCCCTTCAATAAAACTAAAGTCTATAGCATCTTCATAAAGCAAAGCATCATTGACTCTAGCGAGTGGCTCAATTTGAGTTTTAACTGCGGGGAGATCACACGCAACTAAACCAAAAAAAGATAAAATTAAAATTCTATTAAAATAATTCAAACTTATTTAGAAATTATATTGTTAACTTTTTGAAGCACATTTTCATTTACATTAACCTCAAATTTAGATTTTAACTCTACAATCCATTGAGCCTCTAATATAATTTGATAATCAGAAATAAGCTGTCCTTTTGATTCCTCGAAACTTTTGGGGGAATTAGGCTTAAATTCTGTACTATTAACTACATAAAAATTATTGTTTTCTTCAATTACTTTAGACAATGATAATTTAGTGTTAGTATTAGCAGTAAAACTCTCAGGCAAAGGAGTTTGCCCTAGTTCAAATTGGCCACTGGAAAACATAACGTTTTGTTGACTGGTATTCAATAAGTCATCTATCTCTTGATTAGATTTACCTTTGGACCATAATTTACGAACCTTTTTTATGGTTTTAGCATTTGAAGATCGAGCTACAGACCCAACTATTCTATCAGGCCACAAATAATTTTCTTTGTTTGTGTTATAAAAAGCGTTCAAACCGATGCTGTCGTTCTTAGCGCCTTCCCATATTTTGTCTTGCATCAATTCAAACAATAGTAATCCTTCTCTGTATTCATTTAAAATATTAGCAAATTCTAGGTTTTCAGTTTCAAGGTTATCCTTTTTGTACTGAAATACCGATTGCTCTAAAAACAACTTATATTGCTTGTTTACAATAAACGCTGTAGTCCAATTTTTGTTGATTGACTTTTTATTTTTATTCAAAAAACTCAAAAAGTCTCCAAAAGAATACGTTGTATTATGGATAGACAAAAAGGGGTTAGATTCATTAATGACTGGTAAAAAACTCCATGTGTCATCAGTCGTGTCACGAATTACATTAGCTTGGACTACAGCTAAGTTTGGATTTAAATCTGTGAGCTCATACTGATTAAGTAACTTGTCAAGCATTTTGTCTTTTACGAGCTGTGAGCGCGAGTCTTTACGAACTTTATTTTCTAAATCTCCTTTTAAGGCTTCAAACTCACCAACAGCTTGTCGATCAATTAATTGAAGAATATGCCATCCAAATTGGGTCTCAATAGGTTCTGATATAGCCCCTTTTTCAGTAAGACTAAAAGCGGTATTTTCAAATACAACTGAATTTATTTGACCTGAGCTAAATGGTTTTAACTCTCCGTTGCGGTTAGAGGAACTTTTATCATCAGAAAACTGTTTGGCAACACTTCCAAAATTTTCTCCCTGAAGCAATAATCTATGTAATTCTTGTATTCTATCTTTTGCCACTATGGTGGTGTCTTTCTGAGTATTGGCAATCATAATATGTGCTACACTTACCTGTCCTTTAGACTTTCTTTTATCTAAAACTTTAACTACATGAAACCCAAATTTTGTTCTAAAAGGCTCTGAGACTCCTCCAACGTTGGTAGTAAATGCTGTTGACTCAAAGTTATAGACCATTTTAAAGGCTGTGAAAAAGCCAAGATCCTCTACAAAAACAGACTTTCCATCATGGACTTCTTTTTTTATAGAGTCAAAATCCTCGTTTATTAGTCGATTCCTAAAGGCCTGTATCTTTGAGTATGCCTGAAGAGTATCCGCTTCAAATTCTTCAATTCGAACTAATATATGCTGTGCTTTTACTTCGTTGAGAGTGCGGTCATAGGCTTCTACAACCAACTCGTCAGTAACATTCTTATCTGTTAAGTAGTTTTGAATTAGTTGATTTTTGTATGTCTTTAATTCTTTTATATACACCGGATTTTTGTCATACTCCAGTGATCTTGCTTCTGCTAGTTTTAATTTATAATTTATAAATAATTTCAAATAAGAATCCACATTTTTTTGCGAATCATCTTGAACTAAGTTTAAGTTTTTATTATAGACTCTCAAAAACTCACTTGCTAAGACTGGTTTATCTGAAATAGTCAGCAATACTTCTGAATCGGATATCTGAGCACTTAAAAAGCTAAAAGAAATGCATAGTATAGTAAAAAAGATAGGTATTTTTTTCATGTTGTTATTTTAAACTAAAAACAAAAATACTAAATCTAAGGTAGAATACAAGTGTATACTCAAATAGGATAAATAATTTACAAACGAATCTATCGGGAATAGTTAGGGGCCTCTTTTGTAATCATAACATTGTGAGGGTGACTTTCACTAATTCCTGAAGATGTTATTTTTACAAATCGGCCTATCTCTTTAAGGGTCTCAATATCTTTAGCGCCACAATAGCCCATTCCTGCACGTAAGCCTCCTATAAATTGATGGATACTTTCAAAAAGATCTCCTTTGTAAGGCACACGTCCTACAATACCTTCGGGGACTAATTTTTTAATATCATCCTCAACGTCTTGGAAGTAGCGATCTTTACTACCTTCTTTCATCGCTTCAACAGAGCCCATACCTCTATAGGATTTGAATTTACGACCTTCATATATGATGGTTTCACCAGGGGATTCTTTGGTCCCTGCAAGAAGCGAGCCTAGCATAACACTGTCTGCCCCAGCAGCCAAGGCTTTGGGGATATCGCCTGTATAACGAATACCTCCATCTGCAATGACGGGAACACCTGTCCCTTTAAGAGCGGCAGCAACTTCTAGTACGGCAGAGAATTGAGGAAATCCTACACCTGCAACTACACGTGTTGTGCAAATGGATCCGGGTCCAATACCTACTTTTACGGCATCAGCTCCAGCATCTGCTAAATATTTAGCAGCTTCTGCCGTGGCTATATTTCCTACGACGACATCCAAGTCAGGGAAACTAGATTTAATCAATTTTAGCACGCTTACAACTCCCTTTGTGTGTCCATGGGCGGTGTCTATAATAACGGCATCAACTCCAGACTTTACAAGGGCTTTAGTTCGTTCAACAGCATCATGAGTGACTCCTATGGCTGCAGCAACTCGTAATCGTCCGTATTGGTCTTTATTTGATATCGGTTTTTGAGTTAGTTTTGTAATATCTCTAAAAGTAATTAATCCAACTAATTTAAAGTCAGCATCGACTACAGGAAGTTTTTCGATTTTTTGTTTCTGAAGAATAACCTCGGCTTGTTGCAAGGACGTTCCTTCAGCTGTTGTGACTAATCCTTCAGAGGTCATGATTTCAGTAATTGGACGGTTGTCTTCTTTTTCAAATCTTAAATCTCGATTTGTAACAATCCCTTTCAAATATCCATCTTTGTCTATAATTGGAATCCCTCCTATACTGTGTTCTTTCATGCTGTTTTTAGCATCCATTACTATAGCATCTAAAGGCAGTGTTACAGGATCGATAATCATACCACTTTCAGCACGCTTCACTTTCCTGACTTTTATGGCCTGTTGCTCAATCGTCATGTTTTTATGCAAAACGCCTATCCCGCCTTCACGCGCCATGGCAATCGCCATTTTACTTTCTGTAACTGTATCCATAGCTGCAGAACTTATAGGGACATTTAAGGATATATTTTTAGTAAATTTCGATTTAATACTCACGTCTCTAGGCAAAATTTCAGAGTATGCAGGTATTAATAGGACGTCGTCGTAAGTAAGACCTTCGCCGACAATTTTAGATAGATGTGCATTCATAGCAAATAGCTTATAATTGCATACAAATTTAAGGTTAATTTCTCAGTTTCTCTCACAAATAAAAGAAATTGTTATTTACGGAGATAAAACGGCCGCTATAAATTAAAATTTCAATCCAACTGTAAGGTAGACGTTTTGAGGGGGTGAGGGGATAATCCCAGGACCTGGGTATCCGGTTGCACGCCGGGTAAAGTAAGCATTATCTAGCAAGTTGTTCACTCCCGCATCAAAGGTAAAATCACCTAAACTATAAGAACACCCAATGTCCAAAATATCATAGGCAGGTATGGCACCAATTACGCCACTTAAGTTGCTTTCTTTTGCATTGGTAGCATCCGTAAATTGCTCAGAAATATAGGAGTATTGTAGGCTGGTAGTAAAGTCATTATACGAAAATTTAAAACCGGTTTTAAAATTAACTCTGGGAACAAATTCAACGCGATTGCCTACAATACCATTGGCTTGACTGGCGGTATATTTAGAATCAATAAACGAGGTGTTAAAAAATAAATTGGATTGAATTTTACTACCTAAAGAAAAGAGCTTATTTAGGTTAAAATCTACCAGACTTTCGAAGCCAAAAATCCTTGCTTCCCCTATGTTGCCGCGTTCAGAACGCACATTAGCATCCGGAAAAACCTTTTGAAGAAACCCGATACGATCTTCGTATAGTAAAGAAAATAAACTAATATCATAGGATATTATTTTTTTGAAAATACCCCGAGCACCCACATCCATTGTGTATCCTTTTTCGTCTGTAATTTCAGGATTAATCACAAATGCCGGATTTATAATGCTGATATCTGCAAAAGTTACAGATCTGTAGTTTTGGGAAATGTTGCCATAAAACTCCAGAAATACAGTGGGTTTGTAACTCGCTCCTATGCCTAGTAACACAAAAGAACGTTCGCGTTGTTCGTCTTCATAATTAGTTTCATTTAAAATAGTATTTCCAGCAGCATCTAATCTTATAGTCTTACTAAAACCTTGGCTTTCTGTTTTAATATATTCAAATCGAAACCCTGGAGTGATTGAAAACACATCATTTAGGTAGATCAATTGCTCTCCAAAAACAGCGGTATTTAAATTGGGGTAAGTATAATCTGATTGGGCAGGATAATCTATATATTGAGCTGTTTGGAAACTAAAATCAGGCCCGTAGCCATTACTACCTGGACCTTGTTGACCGGTATTGTTTGCCTTGTAAAACTTAAGCCCTAGGAGTGCTGTAGAATTTTTGTTTAATAATTTATAGTTGTGTAGCAGTCGCGATTCAAAGCCGTAATTTCTAAAATCGCCTTTGATTAAATCCCGTGCTTCAAATGAGTCCACCTGATCCACTCTATTGGATCTAAATCCGAGGGCCTTTCGAGTGGCGTCAAGGCCAAAAAAGTTAAAACTAAACTTGGTCCGGTCCGAAAACGCATGGGTTATTTTTGCATTGTAAAGCAACCAATCAATAGCAAACCAATTTCTAGACCTATTGCTTTGATAGGGCTTGTTATTAAACATCACATCATTCAATCCACCAGCTTGTTGGGCCAAATAACTTAGATAGGTTAATTCTGCTGAAATCTCTGTTTTTTCAGAGGGCTTATAAATCGATTTAAAATAGGTATTTCTCGATTCAAATTCAGAATTATCTCTAAAACCATCGCCACGTTTGTAATTGAAAAACGCATAATAGCTCAGTTTATTTTTGGTGCCACTAAGGCTTGTGAAATTTGTATATAGGTTGTTACTGCCAACTGTATTTTGGGTTTGAACTTCCAACAAACGGTTGGGGTTGGGGTCCTTCATTTTAAAATTAACCAGGCCTCCAAACTGGGTTCCGTACTGCAAAGATGCAGCTCCGCGAATAATTTGAATTTCTGAAAGCGATTCCGCGGGCGGGGTGTAATAACTCTCGGGATAACCCAGCACATCTGCACTGATATCATAGCCGTTTTGTCGGGTATTAAAATTTGAAGTTCGGTTGGGATCCAGTCCTCTTCCCCCTATATTGAGTTGCAGGCCGGCATCATCATTTTGATAGATATTAAGACCCGCAATCTGACTGTATATTTGACGCGCATTGTTGGTCGCTAGATTGGCAAAAATATTGTCCATCACTACTACTTCATTTTTTTTGCCCGCATAAATAGCCATCTCTTCCACATCTGCCAAGCGCTTTACACTAAAATATTGTTTTTTAACTACTGCTAATTCTACTGAAGACAATTGTTCTGTTAAAGGCTCCAATTTAATATTTAGATTTAGACTTTTGGACGCATTTACAGCAATTTTAAGGGGCTTGTAGTTGTAGGAAAAATAAATTAAATCAATACTGTCCTGCTCAACTTGAAACACATAAGTTCCTTTAAAATTTGTGGTCGCTAACAACTTTCCAGAACCAGAAAAAATCTCTACAGACTGAATTGGTGTTTCTGTCAATTTTTCGACAACGACCCCCGCTACTTGATTCTGTCCATACAAAACAAAATTTGATAGTAGTAATAAATAAATTATTCTAAAATCCTTTAATATCATCCTTAAATGTTTTTATCCAATGTTTGTGTCGAAATGATTCTTTTTGAGTCAATAAATCTACTTCAGGATCAACAAATTGTTGACTCGAACGTCCATTTAAAGATACGTAGCTCTCCGCATAAATTCCAATATTTTTATGGCCTTGGCTTTTGAAATGATCGCCTAGGTAATGGGCATATTCCAAAATCATATCTGGTTGAAAGCTCATTTGCTTAATTTGAAGGTCTGTTAAAAAATCTCCATTTCTAACATAAAAAGAATTTCCTGTGGTCTTATTTACAACTTTAAAATTTGTGTATCCAATTTTTTCCATCAACATCACCCGCCACGAAAACCGATAGCCTTCCTCGGCCCAAAACAACTCCGAGGGGTACAAAACATGTCTAAAAGGGACCGCCATCTGAACTAAAAAGAAAACTACAAGTGTCCCTAAAATCCATTTTGGACGCACATACTTAAATTGAGTCACAGTCTCAAGGGTCACTTTCTTAAAAGAGCTTGTTAGGGGATGAATTATTTTTTTTAATAAGGCTATTATTTTTTCATGAGTCTTGCCATCAAAGAAAATTAATGCACTAATAATCATAATGTATGGAAACATTCCAATAGGAAATAAAATGGCCGTAAACGCATGGAAAAACAACACCAATGCAAAGCCAACCCCTCTTGTTTTTCTGTATAATAATAAAAATGGGATAATGAGGTCGTATAACATACCACCCCAACTCATTGCATAATGAACCCATTCATACTGCAGTAAGGTTTCCCCTATTAAGGGGATGTCGTATTTGGAAGGTAACCATATTTTTAGGGGTAATGCCTTCAATAACCAATCGGAATTGATTTTAGCAAGCCCTGCATAAAAATAAACAAGTAGCATTAATAGTTTTATGCAATCAACTGTCCATTGAGGGATTTCTTTGTAGTGTTTTTTACTAAAAAAAGCGTCCATAGAAAAACTTCTATTGGCTGGTAAAAAAATCAACAAAAAACTCAAAAGGCTTATAAAATAATAATGATTTAAATAGGTTGTTTTTTCAATCAGCTCAATATAACTGAACGTTAAAAAAAATAGGATTATACTGAGCCTGTACCACATCCCAATTGTAATTAGAATGGAACAAAGGATGCAAATCACAAAAAGAACATAGGTGTAAGGCCCCAAACTTTGAACCCAGTCAAAACCGTAATATTTAAAATGGAATTTAGGCAACACATAAACAGTATGTATCCAGTCCTTGCTCCAAAACCTTACCATGCTAAAAAGCATCATCAGGCCAAAACAAATCCTAAAAACAGCTAACTTTGAAGAGTCGGTTGACCTTTTTAAATAATTATTAATTTTTAAAATCATTTAAAAAGTATTGGTGGCTTAATTTAAAAATTCGTTTTAATCCCCGTCGGCATCCACATAATCTGTGGCAATTTGTAAAACAGTTAACATATCTGTTTTTAACATGACTGTTCCTGTCTGAATATTATCGTAGGTTACATTTATTTGATTTAATCCATTGTTAATTTGATTGGCAAAATTAGAATCTAAAGCCTCAATATTTGATTGAACAAGGCTAAATTGCGCAGAGATATCACTGCTTAAGTTGGCCAGTTCATCGGTTGCAAAGTTATCAATAAATTGTTTCAAACTGTAGCTTCCGTTGCCGTCGAAGAAAGTTTTTATGGCATTTATCGCTTCCAAAGCAAGTATGCCACTAATATTTTGATTGTAATAGGCCTCCACTTTTTCAGGAAACTGGCTTCCGTTAGAAAAAACTCCAATTGGAATGCCAATTTTATTGCTTCTAAACCCCTTTTCATAATAATAAATAAAGTCATTCGCCATTTTATTAGCGCTTGAAGTCGCTGTGTTTTCTACAGAACTAATAAAACGCTCTCTGTAGCTGTCCCACTCTGTAATGACATAATTTGTATTGGATATCATTCTATTAATGATTTCCGTTAGGTAACTGCCATAATTTGGACTTGAACTGTAAAGAGCTATTATAGAAGAATCATCTGAAGCAACTCCATATAACAAATAATCTAGGGCAGGGAATCCTTGTGCAGAATTGTAAGGAGAGTTGTCTAAGCTTGCATACTCTCCAGAAGCAATTAGGGCTTCAATTTTTTCAGTTGTCGTAGGATATATATTCATTTTTAAATTATAAAAAGACTGTTCCGCCGGTCCAACATTAAACATTTCAACGTATTGCCAAGATTTATAGGCTTCAATCCATGCACTTCGAACCAACTCTAAGCTTTGCTGGTTGGGGTTGGAAGTAAAGGCGGTTGATAAGGTTTCTATTTCCGATAATTTCTCAGACAAATTGTTATAATTTGGAATGATAAAATTATCTACCCAATTTGTAAGCATCTGAGATTTTTGTTCCCAAACAGTGGTTGAAGTTTGAGAGGACGTTGTATCGCTATCATCTGAACATCCGATTAACAGCGAAACTGAAATTAAACTAAAAAGAACTACTTTTTTTATCATGATTTTTCAAAAATATATAAACAAGATGCCTGCAAAGATAAATCACAGGCATCTAGTTTTTGTTAAAAAAAACAAATAATTAACAACAATTTTTTAATTTTTTTGGCAATTAATTATTCTAAAATTAAAGTACCGTCAAACGCTGTCTTTATTTGATCTATCATACCATTCCCAGCGCCATTGATGTACACATCTTGTTGCTGGTGGAAGTTATTAAAATAATTACTTAAGGCATAACTAACTAGAGCGTTGTCCATATAAGGAGCATCGCCTCCATCGTTAGTAAATTGAAGGCTAAACATAAAGCCATACGCTTCAGAAAGAGAGTGGTGTGCTTTGGCTACATTACCTTCTCCAGATTTTGCAAGATAGTCGTTTAAGTAATAAATTGCGTAGTAACCGATCACTTTAGAAAGCTCTGTTTTAATCGTTGTTGCAGCCGCATCACGGGCATCATAGTCCGCTATTGTAATCGCATGTCTTCCAGCGATAAAAGCGTTATAAACCCTCTCAGCGATTCCTGGTTCAAAAGTATTTTCAACCTTTTGGAAATACTTCATTAAAAGGTTTCCAGTTGCTTCCCCTTCTGCAGGCAAACCAAAATTCAATGTGACGTCAGCAACCTGTCCGTAAAGGTATCCAAACCCTTCATCCCACTTGTGCTCCATTGTTGTATAAGGATCTCCCTCTTCAAGGGTACCAGCTGTATTTTCGTCTCGTCTTGTTCCAGAATCGAGTTGGCTTGGTGTGATATAATTGTTAATAATTTGATCCAGTGTAAAGGCTCCAATTAAGGATTTAAAAAATAATTGATCCAGTTCTTGACCTTGGGCGTTTACTTGGTAAGTTGAAGTTCCTGTTGTGATAGCACCTGCTGTTCCGTCTGAAGCAATTCCCGTAAAATTAGGAACAACATTATCGGAAAAGTCAGTAATCCATCCATCAAAAATTGGTCTGTTGGTTGCAGAATTTGCAAGTGCAGACGTTTTAGAGCGTATTAACTTTGAAGTCCCGTTAAGATCTTCATTGGCAAATCCAGCAGAAGCGCTACCATCTCCACCAAACATAAGGTCAAGAGCTGCTTCTGTAGAGCTGGCATCGTTGAGCGCCGAATAAAGTTCATCCGCTTGCATAAGACGGGTTATTTGTCCATCATAATTAACGGTACTTTCACCACCTCTTTCAAACACATACGTTGAGGGTGCTGATGGTATTACGGCATTAGTACCTGAGTTATCATCATCGCTTGAACATGATAAATTTGATGCAACTAACATAGATACAGCAAATAATTTAATTGAATTGTAATAAAATTTCATAATAATAATTTAATGTTTATTTAGACTTATTTAAAATAGTGTTATTTATTTCAGGCAAATTTAATACCAAAACTTAAAGTACACAAGCTTATTTAGAATTATTTTAAATAATATTTTTCAACATATCTTTTAACTCTATACTAAAGCAAACACCTGCTAACAGGTCATTTAACCCCGTTAATTCAGAGTCAGACATAGAAAAAGTAATGAATTCACAAGGAGAGGGTATTAAATTTTTACATTTTTCTTTGCAATCACATTCTTTACACATAATATATTCAATGTCGGACTTAAAAGATCTAACTTCAGATTTTGAAAGGAGAATCCCTGTATCTTTAAACACTAACTGAATTTTATTCTTGGAAGAAAAAGTATTCTGTTTCCAACTAAATGCAATACCAAAATCATTGTAATGTATTACATTTATATCGTCGTAAAGGTCTTTCATTATTGTATTTATTTAAAATGATTCTAAATAGATGAACAAATATAATGTAGAATGATTCTAAATAAAAATAATTGAACGATAAATTTTAATGGTACAGTGAAAAAATCTTTGTCGCCTCATTATAGGCACTTTCAAAACTAAGGGCGTTGAGATTAATAGCTGCTTTTTGAGCTGTAAAATAAGATAGCAACTTTTCTGTTGGCATGTTGCCTGTAAGTTGATCTTTAGCCATTGGACAGCCTCCAAATCCTTGAATGGCACCATCGAACCTTACACAGCCAGCTTTATAGGCGGCCTCCACTTTGGAATGCCAATGTAAAGGATTGGTATGCAAGTGGGCTCCAAACTCAATATGACTGTAGGAAGGAATTAAATTTTTAAATAAATAGGAGATAGAATCTGGAGATGAGCTTCCAATCGTATCGCTTAAAGACAGAATTTCTACACCCATCGCATTTAATCGCTGAGTCCACTCCCCTACTACATCAACATTCCAAGGATCGCCATAGGGATTGCCAAACGCCATAGATAGATACACAACTAAACGTTTGTCATGAGCATCCGCTATTGATAAAATGTCCTGCAAAGTGTCTATGGACTCTTTGATTGTTTTATGGGTGTTTCGCATCTGAAAGTTCTCAGAAATTGAAAACGGGTATCCCAAAAAATCAATTTCTTTGTGAGATGCAGCGGCTAATGCCCCACGGCTATTTGCAACAATCGCTAATAATTTACTCGATGTTTTACTGAGGTCTAGTTGAGATAACACATCTGCTGTATCCGCCATTTGAGGAATGGCTTTAGGGGATACAAAACTCCCAAAATCAAGGGTATCAAAACCAACTCTTAATAAAGACTGAAGATACTGAACCTTTTGAGCTGTGGGAATAAACGCCTTAATACCTTGCATGGCATCACGTGGGCATTCTATTATTTTAATTGGTAACGGCATCCGTAAGTTTAGACTTTAAAATTACTATTTATTTTCGAAACAAACTGAATGTTTTAAATGAGATGATGGAAGCGTTACTGCTTAGACATTTTATGCTTAAAAATAATCACGCTTAAATCCTTTATTACTTTAAATGTTCTGCCTAGTCCATACTTAGAAATGCCGTGTATACGTGGGTGATGAATGATTGGGATTTCTTTGATTCGAGCCCCATTAATATGAGCATTTAATGCCATAAACCTGTGAAGCTCTCCAAACAGGGGTATGCTTTTAGCTGTTTTAGAAGTCATGACCTTTAGCGCGCAACCAGAATCTGATATCTGTAGTTGAGTGGTGGTTCTAATTATAAAATTAGCGATTTTTGATGGAAGGGTTTTAAGTATCGGATCTTGCCGGTTATGACGAATACCTATTACCATATCTAAGTCCTCATTAGAAATCAGATCTATCATTTTTGGCACATCAGATGGGTCGTTTTGAAAGTCACCATCCATTGTAACTATATAGGTTCCTTTTGCCAACTGAATTCCTGCAGCAAGGGCTGAACTTTGCCCTAGATGAATATCAAAACTAATGAGATTAACCCGTGGATCGTCTATTGAATTTATGACAGCTGCCGTTGAGTCTGTAGAACAATCATCTATAAAAATAAGTTCATAACTATAGGCATCAAGCGTATTGAAAATAGAGGCAAACAAAGGTTTGATAGCGCCTTCCTCATTGAATACGGGAATCACAATAGATAACAAGGTAAGAGATGACATGTATTTATAAATTAAACCTTTTATGGGAGTTCAGGTTTACAAGATTAATTATAAAATTGTAATATCCGCTTTTAAATGTAAAAATTTAATCAACTACAGTTTCACACAAATTAAAATATTAAAAATAACACTTACTAGATAAGATTAAAACTACAGCCCATAGAAACGGCTATTATTTCCTCTTTTATTTTTATTATCAGGATTAAAATCAAATGTAATGTATAATTCAAAACTATTAAAAGCTGTACCAAGTGGGCTTGTTTCGCCCATGTCAAAAGAGTAATTTACACCAAATTCAATTTGTTGAACAAAAACGCTGACAGACGTCCCGAATTGTGAAAATGAAATCCCTTCGTAATTATTAACGTGTTGATTGATTCCAAACGAAACATTGCCTAATATCAATTCTTGATACAGATCAATTCTTGATTTCTTCCCTTGCTTGGTAAAAGAGTTATATAAATATAGATATGAAAATGATGGTAAAATACCTTGACCGTAAGGATTAATATCATATTCATAACCAGCTTGTAAGGAAAGTAATAAATCTTTCTTATTATTCGCTGTGGAGTTAAAGGAAGTGTCGGGTGTATTTAAATGTTTTGCATTAAATCCAAAAAACAGGTTCTCATTATTATGAATGGAAAATCCCGCTGCTAAATCAAAATAATTAATTTCTCCGTCTATACTTACAGGGTCAATCGTAACTCCAGCAATACTTCCCGTCAACACATTAATTTGGTCTTCAAAAACTAAATTATTATAATTCAAGGCACTATTTCCATAGCCTATGGACACTGAGGGGTTAAACGTCCATTTATAAGTCAACTGAGTTCTATAAATGTAATGCAGGTTGGCACTTGACATGGATAAACCAAGACTTGTTACATCAACTGTTTTGACATCTAAAGCCAATGAGAAACCACTATCTCTAAAGAAGTGATTTACAAAGGCAAACTTAGTTTCAATTTTACTAGCATCACTAAACCCCTCTGATCCAGTCAGAACACCCGCTTTTGAAGAATCTCCAAAGGCATAAAAACTAGGGTTTATAACACCCATGATTTTATTTTGATTTTTAATTGCAGTATCCTGTGCAAATCCAAAATTGGCAACAAAGATTAAGATATATATAGATTTTAATTTCATAGCTGTATTATTTTATAAGCATCAGTTGACCCGTTTTCTCAACAACGTTCCCATCAATGGTTGTTGCAATTACGAAGTATTTATAATTCCCGTTTTTGGGTTCATCGTTTCCTATTTCTAAACCGTCCCATCCCCAATCTGGGTCTAAGGCATCGACATCTGAAGTGATTTCGTAAACAACATTACCCCAATTATCGTACACATACATGGATACCTGTGTAAAGCCAATTAATGACGCTCTAAACAAATCGTTAATCCCATCATTGTTTGGTGAGAAGGCTGTTGGTGTCATAATATTTGCACCACGACCTACACTTATAATTTGAGATTCGGTTCGTGAACAACCAAGACTATTAAATACGGTAAGCGTTACTGTATAAATACCATCAATTGTATAAGAATGAAAGACTGTTTTAAAACTATCTCCGTCAGAGTTAGGAACTATGTCTTCTGGATTAAAGAAGACTTTAAAAGGAGAGTTATCCCCAAAGTCCCAAACAATATAATCGTATTCTGCAGGAACATTACTGAGATCAACAGTATTGGTAAATTCGATACTTTCGTTGACATCAACTGAATTGTACGTTGCAAAGTTAAGAGATGTATATTCAAAGCCTGGTGACTCAATTGGTGTACTCACAGAAATCGTGTTCCAACAGTCTTGATCATTTTTAACTTTTATAATTGCTGAAGGAGCCGTTGGGTTATTTATTGCTAATTCATAAATTGAATCGCCTAAGTATGTGTGAGGGACTAAGAGATTATTATAATAGAAAGTCAAACTTGGGTCCAAACTAGCTACTTTGATTCTAATATTTCCTGGAGAATCGGCACATAATGAGTCATCTAATGCTACCGATTCAATATTAAGCGAACTATAGTCAAATATCGTAAACAAATAAGGCGCAGAAGAACATGAATTACTGTCTTCGAGAGTTAAATAGTACAATCCTCCTCTAAGGTCACAAATATTAAAATAATTATTATTTGCTACTGTGATTGGTACTAATGTCTCTGAAGAGGGATCTAAATATTCTAGTAAGAAACTCGTGTAAACTCCTGTACCGCCTGTGAAGTCAAAATTGGCACAGCCTAAACTTCCATTACAATTAACATTAGAAGTCGAAATTAGTGAGATTTCAACGGGATCAACATTGGCAATGACATAGGATTTTGTTGGGATAGCACAGCCTAAAAGATCCGTTCCAGATATTGTGTATACTCCAGGTTCTAGCCCAGTAATCGTTGCTTGATTTTGCTGGTATCCGTTAGGTCCACTCCAAGAGATCGCATACAATCCAGCTGCACTTGCTCCTCCTATAATATCGATTGAAATTGCCCCATCATTTTCACCCGAACAAGTGATTTGAGTAATTTGTTCATTAAAAAATGATATTGGAGTTGAAATCCTAATAACGCCAGTTTTTATACGAGCACACGGAAAAGTGGTAATTGCATAGTTAAATTCGCCTGACTCTATTGGAGTACCAGAAATAACTAACGCTCCTGTAGCGGCGTTAAAGTTTGGACTTAATCCAATTGGCAAACCAGTTACAGTTACTGACGTGGCTCCTGTTAACGCATACTCTATAGGAGTAATCGGAGTGCTGAAATTAGACTGACACAATGTTTGGTCATCAGTTCCTACAGCAGAACTTAGTTCTATTGAAACATTTGTATTTACATTTGTAACTGAAAACAATTGCGTCGCAACACATCCAGTAGTCACTATATTAAAATTGAAAGTTCCAAAACCTATTGGTGTTCCAGAAACCGTATACACTCCAGTACCAGCGTCAAAGTCTAGGACAAGATTATTTGGTAAACTAACAGATTCTATCCCCGTAGCGCCACCACCAATTGTAAACGTAATAGGTTCAATACTTCCACTTTGACAAATGGCTTGATTGATCGTTGAGGGGTCACTTGTAACCGTTATTGTAGCCTCTTGTCTTACCTCTAGAGTAAAAGATTCTGATGCTGCAATACCACAAGAACCAATTGTAGTGACTATGTAATTTTGACCAACACTTGTCGCATTGTTTGGTACTCCAGAAATTGTTACAATACCTGAAGTAACTGTATAGTTAACTCCCAAAGGCAAGGTTGGTAAAATATTAACATCATCTACCCCTGAGGACACTAAGAAAACAACCGGGTCAATTGGAGAATTCTGACAAGTAATTTGATTATTGTTTGTAGAAATAAACGATATTTCTTGGTCTGGATTCACAGTAATAACCCCAGTCAATATATTACTACAACCAATAGCAGAACTAATTGTGTAGTTATAAATACCTCTTTGCGTTGGTGCACCAGAAATAATACCAGTAGTGGGGTCAAAGTTTACGCCAGGAATTGTTGGCGTCATTGCTAATGTCAAAGTCGATGGAGAGATTGCATATTGAATTGGAGTTGCAAATGCACTACCCTCACAAACAATTGGATCAGGATTACCAGAAACTAAACTAATTTTAGAAACCTCATTGATATTAATGGTACCCCCAAAAGTATCGTCCGCACAAATTCCAAATGAATTTACTGTATAATTGAAAGTCCCCGTTTCACAGGAAGCACCAGAAATTGTCAATATATTGGACGAAATCGCCCAGGTAATTCCTGCTGGCTGGCTTGGTAAGAATTCAACATCTCCTCCAGTTGCACCACCGCCTAGGTTATAAGAAATCGGTGCAAGTGTATCACAAGCACACAGCTCTTGATCGACTGTTGTTGGTGTTAACTCTGTAATTACATCGTTAGAATCTACAATAATAGAACCGCCATACGTTGAATTACAGCCGTTTGTAGAACCTGCCGTATTAACTAAATAGTTAAACGTCCCCGTACTTGTTGGAGTTCCACTGATTGTTAAAAGATTGAGTAATGGATCAAAAGAAGAAATTAAGCCTGAAGGTAATCCTGTGACAAACGCGCTTGTGGCCGAGCCTCCTATATCAAAAACAATTGGAGCAATCGCGGTTTCTTGACACACAACTTGACTGACCGTAGCTGAATCCTGCGGTATGATCGTTCCTTGCTCCTGAACATCAACAAAAGCCTCATTTGGTAATATAATATTTGTGGACGTACATGCCGTTGGCAGTGATGAATCCGACACACTTAATAGCGTAATAACATTTGAACCAGAATTAACTGTTGACACAGAAATTGTTGCCGAGTTCGAGCTTCCACTTGAAATGACAGTCTGAACTGGATCCGAATTTATTTGATATGTAAACGTATATGGTGCCGTTCCATTTGACCCTTCAAAGGTTATAAAAGGCGCTGAATCATTCTCACACACAAGATAATTATTTAGTCCAGAAATCGTGGCCACAGGACTAGGGCTCACAGAAATTAAGAATGTTTCTGTTGCATCACAAGTCTGTCCAGCATTCGTATAGGATGCTGTTACTGTAATCGTTGCAGTTTGTAGCGTTGCCCCTGAGTTGACCGCTAAAAATGGTAAGATAGCACCTGAACCGCTTGGTGGAAGTCCAATAGAGGTATTATCATTTATCCAAGAATAATTTACGGTACCACCTGTATTGTTAGACATGAAATTAACTGCTGCAGTTGTCAATCCGTCACATATTGACTGATTGGCTGGTGGAACTATATCCAGTGATGGATTAATGGTGATTACGAAATCTTTAGAGGGCCCACTACAAGCCACTCCGTTGTAAGTGAATTCTGGAGTCACTGTGATGGTAGATACATTTGGAGCTAAGCCGGAATTTAATCCCGTAAATGCTGAAATACTTCCTGAACCGCTCGCTCCTAAGCCTGAACTAGTGTTATTATTGGTCCAAGTATAGCTTGTAGTCCCAAGCGTATTTAAAGAGTTAAAATTAATCTCTGTTGTTAAACCTCCTGTACAAACAGTTTGATCTATTGGCTGAATCACATGAGCACTTGGATTTACTGTGAACGTAACTATTTCCGTAGCTCCATCACAGGATACAGAATCATTTGTGTATGTTGGAGTGACTACAACCGTTGCCTCTACCGGAGCAAAACCAGTATTAATGGCTGTAAATGAATTTATATCACCAATTCCATTTGCAACTAATCCAATGGTTGAGTTATTATTCACCCAAGAATAGGTGGTAGTTCCACCCAAATTATCAGATGAAAAACTTACTAAGTTTGTGTTTTCCCCATTACAAAGAACTTGAGAATCTGGGATGTTCATTTCTGCAGTTGGATTGACCGTGATGGTAAATGTTTTGGAGGGTCCAGAACAACTTACTCCTGCATTATTATAAAAAGGAATTACCTCAATGGATGCTACCACTGGAATATTGCCTGGGTTCAAAGCAACAAATGAAGGAATATTCCCCGATCCAATTGCTCCCAAGCCAATACTTGTATTGCTATTATTCCATTGATAAGTCGTAGCACCTGAATTATTCGCTGAAGCAAAGTTGAAAGATGTCGTGGATTCCAAATTACAAACCGTCAAGCTTGCAGGTAAAACAACATCTGCAGAAGGGTTAACGGTAATTGAAAAACTAATTGTTGAGCCCACACAACTTACTCCCCCATTGGTATAGGTTGGGGTCACTTGTATTGTAGCCACTGAAGGAATTAATCCTGGGTTGGTCGCTATGAAAGATGGTATATTTCCTGTAGAAGGACCGGCTACCAATCCAATCGCTGGATTGTTATTGGTCCATTCATAAGAAGTTGTTCCGCCTAAATTAGTAGAATCAAAGTTATAAAAGAATGCATCTCCATTACAAATTACTTGAGCTGTAGGGGTTACCATTTCAGGTTCAGGGTTCACCGTAATTGTAAATGTTTGTGGAGCTCCTTGACAACTTTCACCACCAAACTCATAAGATGGAGTCACAATAATGGTTCCGATTGCAGTTGTGTTTGTAGTATTAGAAGCAACAAAAGAAGGGATCGTTCCTATTCCTGAAGCACCCAAACCAATACTTGGATTAGAATTAGTCCATGAAAAGGTCGTCGTTCCAGTTCCAGTCGTATTTGTCGTCGTAAAGTTGACTGCGGTTGTAGAATCGCCATTACAAACAACTTCAGAAACTGGCTGATTTACCTGTCCTGAAGGGTTGACTGTAATCGTAATCGTTTCTGGGGGACCAGGACACGGAGTGCCTCCGTTGGTGAAAATAGGCGTTACCGTAATGTTAGCTACAACTGGAACTCCAGTTATATTTGATGTTGTAAATGTAGGTATATTCCCATTTCCAGATGCTGCCAAACCTATACTAGTCTCAGAATTTGTCCAACTATAAGTTGTTAGTCCTACTGTATTAGCAGATGAAAATGTTACGCTAGTAGATTCCCCGTTACATACAACTTGTGGTGCTTGTGAATTTACCTGTGCGGCAGGACTGACCGTGATTGTATACGTTTCTGAGGGTCCTGTACAAATTAACCCTCCATTATCAAAAGAAGGCGTGACAGTGATGGTGGACACGACTGGTGCCGTTCCTGTATTGGTGGCAATAAAAGCAGGTACATCTCCTGTACTACTTGTAATATTAAGACCTGTTGAAATGTTGTCATTTGTCCAAGAATAAGTAGTTACACCTCCAGTATTAGGGGTGCTAAAATTTGTAACTAAAACAGACGCTCCATCGCAAACAACAACAGAACTCGGTAGATTAACCTCTGCCGAAGGGTTTACGGTAATCGTAAATGTCTCAGGAGATCCAGAACAATCTTTACCATTGAAGGTATAGGTTGGTGTAACAACAATCGTTGCAACTATTGGTGAGTTACCAGTATTAAACACTGGGAATGTGGAAATATCTCCGATACCCGATGTAGGGATTCCAATACTAGGGGTGTTATTGGTCCAAGCATAGGTGGTGGTACCTACACTATTTGACGTTGTGAAATTAACCGCAGTTGAATCACCATCACAAAGCGTTTGTGACGTAGGTGCAACCATATTAGGGTTAGGGTTGACCGTAATTGTAAATACTTTATTGGGTCCAACACAATTGACGCCATTAAAACTAAATGTTGGTGTTACTATAATTGTTGAAGTGATAGGTGTGGCTCCTGTATTTGCCGTCGTAAATGTGATTGAAGATCCAGCACCACTAACAGCCGTCAATCCAATAGCAGTATTACTATTTGTCCAGTCATATGTGGTCGTGCCAACAGTGTTTGAAGTCGTGAAATTAATAACCGCAACATCAGATTCGCAAAAGACTTCATCATTTGGTTGATCTACCTCCGCTACAGGGTTCACTGTAATCTGGAATGTCTCAGAAGGTCCTGAACAAGTATATCCGTTGTATGTGAAACTTGGTGTCACAACGATGGTTGCTACTTGTGGTATCGTGCTTGTATTACTAGCTGTAAAAGGAGCAATATTTCCGGTACCTGCGGCCAATATAGAACCAATAGTCGTATTACTATTTGTCCAAGAATAAGTTGTTGTACCTAGAGTCGTCGTTGTCGAAAAGTTGATTCCCGAAGTTAAATCTCCCGCACATACAAATTGTGGATTTATCGGATCCACTTGTGCTGACGGATTCACTGTGATTGTAAAAGTCTTCGGAGTCCCTAAACAAGAAGCTGTACCATTTGTATAGGTAGGTGTCACCGTGATTGTTGCAACTTGTGGAGTACCCGTAGAATTTAGTGCTGTAAATGAACTTATATTACCTGTCCCATTGGGGGATGCTAGACCAATATTAACATTATCATTCGTCCAATCATAAGTCGTTATTCCAACAGTATTTAAGGTGTCAAAATTAAGTGGTGACACCAATTCCCCTTCACAAAGTAAGAAAGAATCCGGTTGCTCTACTTGAGCCGATGGATTGACCGTAATCTGGAATGTCTCAGGCGACCCTGAACAACTTTGCCCACCAAAGGTATAGTTTGGTGTGACAACTATGGTCGCAACTTGAGGAATCGTAGACGTATTTGTTGCTGTAAATGCTGCAATATCTGTAGACCCTGATGCATTTAATCCTATACTCGTATTATCGTTTGTCCAACTGTAGGTCGTCGAACCTGAAGTATTAGACGTTGAAAATGTGATCGGCAAAGAACTGTCTCCATTACACAATTCTTGTGACGAAATTGGAGTGACTTGTGCGGCTGGGCTAACTGTGACAATAAAAAACTTTGTCGGTCCTGGGCAAGAGATGCCTCCATTATCAAACATTGGCGTCACCCCTATATTCGCAATTTGACTGACAGAAGAAGTATTGGTCATTGTAATGCCTGAAATATCACCTGAACCTGATAATGGCAATCCTATTGAAGAATTGTCATTGGTCCATGTGTACCCTGAAATGCCTCCAGTATTAGTGGTCACAAAAGCTACATCCAAGATCTCTCCCTCACATAAATTCTGTGCAATTGGTTGAACAACATTTGGCTCTGGATTTACAATGACGTCAAATGTAATTGGAGCCCCAGTACAGCCAGCAGAGTTTACCGGAAGTAATAATGAATATGTGACTGTTATAGGAGCAGTTGTCACATTAGTTAAAACTTCACTTATCGTATCGACCCCAGTAGTTCCGGGTTCCGTAATTCCTGTAAGACTTGCTCTTGTCCAATTAATGGTGCCTGCAACAGAAGAAGTAAGAGTGTGATTGAATGTGTCTCCAGAACAGATGGCAGAAATTGGAGCCGCTGAAGTTAGTTCCGGAATTGGAAAAACGTTCACTGTGATGCTTTCTGAACTAATACAACCATCTACAGAGGTCATTGTGACACTATAAATAACTGGAATTGTTACAGAACTTGTATTTGTCAAGGGTTCGCTTATAACCCCTGTTCCTGAACTTGCCGGATTTGAAATCCCCGTGATAACTGCTCTTGTCCAACTAAAAGTAGTACTTGCTAATGCCGATGTTGGTACATAACCAAACGTATCATCACTACAAATAGGCGTTGGCGTCAGTGTACTAGTTAGTACGGGTTGCAATTGAACTGTTATTGGTAAAGCAGCAGAAGAAGCGCCTAATCCGCATGAATTAGTACCCTGAACGGATAAATCTCCTGAGACTGCTGAAGCAGAAAACGTAATTGAAATTGTATTGGTTGCTGTGGAAATTGTACTGCCGTCAGGTAATGTCCATACATAAGAATTTGTATTTGGAATTACAGTCGTGGTGTACACAAGGGTCGATCCTTCACACACCGTTTGATCTCCAGAAACAATCCCCGTAGTTGGCAAATCATTAATAGTAATTGGTAATGTAGAACTTGGTCCACTACCACAACCATTAACGCCGTTTACAGAAACATTACCTGAAACAGCGTTTGCGCCATAATCAACACTAATTGAATTGGTTCCTTGTCCAGAAACAATTGTAGCAGCTGTTGGCACTTGCCAGTCATAGGTAATTACATTTGAATTTACTGGAACGGTATATACAACTCCTGAATTTCCTTGACAAATGGTGGCTAAACCTGTAATGGCTCCTAAATTTGGAATTGTACAATTAATGGTCAATGTTACAGAATCTGAAACTGATTCTGTACTACAAGCACCAACACCAATCGCTGTTAATGTTAAGACTTCTGGAGTACAGCTGTTACTAAACGACTCATACACAACAGGAGTACCTAGGTTAAAATTCCCAGATAAAGTTCCTGAGGTTGCCCAACTCGTAGAACTCGCATTAGTCACTGCTGTTCCCAGTATTGAAAAAGGAGCAATCGCTGTTCCTGGGATATAACATATAGCACCATTATCTCCAGCTTCAACTGATGGAAGTGCCTGAGTGGTCAGCGTAATTTCTTGAATAGCGTTGTCTGCACATCCCCCTAACGGAGTGGCTACAAGACGAAGTCTTGTCACTACACTAGTCGAAATGTTAGTTGCTAAGCCTGAAAAATAGACGTCATTTATTACTAATCCTGGGCCATCAATAATACTCCATGTAAGTGTGTCGTAATTAGTTCCAGATCCATTTAATGTGACTCCAGTTGTTGTACTTACACAAGTACTAATATCAGTTGCAGAAACCGTTGGGTTTTTGATTATATTTAATAACATAAAGCTACTATCTACTGGACAACTACTATTTCCTGATCCTGTAATTGTGAGGTACACATACCCTCTATTTATATCATCAATACTTGGATTATATTCCGGATTTACAGCCGTTGGATCCGTGAATGAACCTGGTAAATAAGTACCTGAAGACGTTCCATTACTATTTTCAGAACTGATCCATGTCACAGACGTTGCACTAGAAGTTGCATCTAACAATGCGTACGAAGTTTCTGATTCACAAATTGTTGCATTAACCCCTGCAAAGACCCCAACACCTTCGGCGATGGTCACTTTCAAAACATCTGTAACAAACGTTCCACACGCAACGTTTGAAACTCTAATCGTTAAATACACATACCCTAAATCGATGTCTTCCTGTGATGGTGTATAACTCGGGTTCAGAATCGCATCGTTGGTGAACAGACCACTAATATAAGCGCCTGAAGACGACCCATCACTGTTTTGTGAACTCGTCCAAATTATGGTATCTGAATTTGTGGTAGTTGTGTTTCCAATGTTAATATTTGAACTTTCACAAATCGTAAAGTCAGCGCCAACAGTAACTGTAGGTTGTGACTGAATGGTAACGGTCATTGAATCAAAAACATCCCCTGTACACGGCGCAATGCTTGTCGCAGTTAGAGTTAGAGTGATAACACCTGTTTCACTAATTCCAGGGATATATTTTGGCGTTATGGTATTAATTGTAGAGGGGTCAATACTTCCTGTTCCGTCATGAGACCATGTAAATGTTGAGGAATTTGTGACTGCTGCCCCATTTGCTGAAACGATGATATCTTCACCCTCACAGAATAATAATGAAGCCCCTGCTTCAACTTCAAGAAGCGGTTGTAAATTAACAGTAATCGTTTCAGTTAGAACCGTTGTACAACCTGCTTCAGGAACGGTTTCTACTCTTAGTAAGACAAATCCATTCGCTATTTCATCCACTGAAGGTGTAAAGCTTGGTGTTTCGGAGTTCACATTTGTGAGGACGCCTGGTGTTCCAGAAGCCCCTGTAATATTTGTCCAAAGAACAGAAGTAGCATTGCTTACATCAATTAAATCTGGCATTGTAAATGTCGCCCCACACATTGTGATGAGGTTTGTTGTTGCAGTAAGTGTTGTATCTTGGTTGATAAATAGGGTCATTGTATCCAAAACAGCGACTTGAGCACAAGCAGCATTTGGCATCCCTGAAAGAGTCAAAGTCACCGAAGTGACGTCAGTAGATCCAAGGCTATAGGTTGGATTGATTGTACTGCTAGAGAAATCAAAAGAACCATTTCCAGAAGTAGACCAAGAAAGGCCGCTGAAATTGCTTGCCGTTGCGGTACTCAAAATGACATCTGTATCTTGACAAATATCAAAAATATCAGTCCCTGCACTCACAATAGGATTTGCAAAAATTGTTAGAACCATTGCATCTGTTGAAGAAGCACATCCGTTTGTAGACGTTGCTGTGAGGTCAAATTGAATATCTTTAAATCCTGTTGCAGAGTTGAAATCTGTTGGACCCGGAATATAAACCGGTTGTAAAGGATCAGCCGTAAGCTGTATCGTCCCAGACCCATTTGAAGTGGTCCAGAAATACGTTGTAGAAGCAACTGGATCGACTACCGAACCAACAAGTTGATAAGACGTAGTTCCTTCACAAAGAATGGCATCGACTCCTGCATCGACTACTGGAGCTGCATTTATTTCAAGGTTAAAATCATCCGTTATTGAAACTGGACAAACTCCAGTTCCTACAGCTGTTAACGTCACTACAGCAGTTCCGGTCGCTCCGGCATCTGAAGCAATTACAGGGGTTAAGGTACTCGCTCCAGAAATAATCTGAGCAGGGCCTGTCACACTCCATGTAAAAGTAAATTCATTTAAAACACTTGCACCAAAAACGGCATACGTTTCGGTGACACATATAGAAGCATCAACGCCTGCGTCAACAATTGGATTTGGAATAATTTCCAATTGTACTGGGCTTGAATCGCTTGAACAAGAACCATCAGTTGAGAGGGCTGTAAGAATCAGGTTTACAATTCCAGTCTGACCAGCAGCTGGTGTGTAAATCGTCGCCAAATCATTATTTGGTGTGAACGTTCCCAATCCGTTAGAAGACGTCCAAACGACTGACCCATAATTAGACGCGGAAATTTCCGAACTTGTAAGTGTGAGTGTTTCACCTTCACAAATAGTTCTTGAGCTTGGAACCACAACCAAAGTACTTGGCACAATGCTAATGGTTTTGGTATCGGTATCTGTTGTATTACAAGAATCAAATCCATTGACGGTTAGTGTCAAAATGATGTCACCTATAGCGCCTGGTGTTGGAACAATTACTGGGTTTAAATCATTTTGAGTCCCTGCTTGTATAGTTGCAGGTCCGGTTAAGGCCCAATTGATATTTGTAGGAATAGAAGGATCATAGTTGAATGCAAACGCATCATTGACTTGGTAAGTAATCGTACCTTCACAAATTGATATAGGGCCTCCAGCGTCTGCTATTGGATTTTTTTCAATGAGAACTTCTAATGAATAAGAAACATCTGGACAATTCGTGTTAGAAAAACCGGTCATCGTTAGAGTTACTCGTTCTAAGCTTAAATCTAAAGCAGAAGGCGTATAAACGGTATTTAAATTGGTAGGATCTGAAAAACCAGAAGTCAAAGCCGTAGAACTTGTTGCCCAAGAAATGCTCGAAGAATCTGGTGCGAGTCCAACCAATGAAATCGTATCTCCTTCACAAATGGAGGTTGGTGCTGTAAAGCTAACTGTTTGTTCTGGCTCAAAATTTAACGTAATTGTATCGGATACATCAAAGGCATTACCACAGTCTGCTGTCGCAACAGCCGTCACTTTTAAAACAATCTGATTAGCAAGTATCTGTGACGCTGTTGGTGTAAAGGTCGGATTTAAAGTAGTTGGATTACTAAAACCTGCACTGCTTCCTGTACCGTCTATCGTCCATAAAATAGACGCATAGTCTGTAGCCGTGACACCGGAAATTACAAAAGGTTCTGAGTTACATATTTCCTGAACTGAATCGCCAACATCAACAGTTGGTTTTGGTTGTACAACCACGACAAGCGTCTGAACAAATGGTGCACAAGTTGCGGTTGTTGTGGAGGTTAATTGAATCTCAAAATCAGTCTGATTTCCAGGAAATTGATTAAACGTAGCAGTCTCTGAATTTGAATTTACAAAGGTTCCATGGTTTCCATTAATTTCGGTCCATGCTACTATGTTACCATCTGTGTTGAGGGCCGTCGCCGTATAGGGTTCGCCCGCACAAACAGCTGCAAGAGAACTAATCGTTGCGGTAGGCGCTTGATCTATTGTGATTGTGATTTCTTCAAAATCAGTAGAAGAACAAGGCGCGGCGCTGGTTGCTGTTAGGCGTAACGTGACAAATCCATTTGCAACATCTGCTGCATTAAATGTATAAGATGGATTTGGAACAGTTGAATCTGAAAATGTCCCTGTTCCTGTTGGTGTTACGCGTGTCCAACTTAATATATTTGTTGGATCTTCAACAGCGTTACCCGTTAAATCATAGGTCAATTGGGAACTACAAACAACAGCGTCAAGAGTCGTCATAGAAACCACAGGAGTTTCAATCACATTCATTGTAAATTGTTGCGTAGTAGGTTCATCACAAGGCGTGATTCCGTCTACACTAATTTGTATCACAACCGTTTCACTATCAACTCCAGGCACATACGTTGGACTGGCGGTATCACCATCTGTTAAAGTTCCGGTTCCACTAATAATTGTCCAATTAATTGAGCTGGCGGTATGATTAGTAAAAGTCGCTGTTAATGGTTTATCAACCCCTTCACAGAAAAAACCATCATCTGTAAAATCGATCGCCGCTAAAGGATCAATATTTAATTTTAATATATCTACAATTTGAGTACTACATGGCGCAATCGGATCGACTGTAAAGATCAAATTCACAAAACCAGCGGTAATGTCAGCTGCGGTCGGGGTGTAAGTTGGTGTCAATGTTGAGGCGCCTGTTAAAGTTCCAGAACCTGAGGTTGTCCATACATAATTATCTACAGAACTTTCATTTTCTATCGAAACAAATCCTGTTGGAACGGTAAAAGTCCCTTGTGATTCGCAAATTGTTTCTTCGGTATCGGTGAGTGTTACAGCTGGATTTCTTGTAATCGTGTGTGAAATCGTTTCTGTAATCGTTCCAATACATGGCGCAATTGCATCTGCAGTTAAAGTTAATTCTACCAAACCGTTGGCAATTTCATTGGTACCTGGTGTATATTCAGTAACTATATTATTAATAGAGGCGGTAAAAGCTCCGTCCCCACCATTATTAGACCACGTAATATTGGTCACATTCGTTTCTGTTGCATCTGCGGTGGATATAATCGCACCTTCACAAATATCTTGAGAAACACCTGGAAATAATGCAGGGTTTTCCTGAACAGGGATTCGAACCACTTCCACAACAACGGCCCCACAAGGTGCGTTTGGAGTGACGGTTAGGGTCAAATCTATAAATCCGTTTATAATATCTATGGCACTAGGGGTGACTATTGGGTTTAAATTTGTAGGATTCGCAATGGTGGTTCCTGTGGCTGCTGTAGAGGTCCAAATAAAGGAATCTGCATTGTCAATCGTAGTGCCTGATACTGCTACATTTGTTTCATCCTCACAAATTGAAGCTTGTGGCGTTACCACTACAACAGTTGGTGAACTCTCAAACGTTACAACCATGGAAGTTACTTCATCTGCCGTACATGGATCTAGGGCAACCGCTGTTAACGTTAAAGTTACCGATCCAGTGGCTAAATCGCCAGTTCCAGGTGTGTAAATTGGGCTTATAATACTGTTAAGGTCAAAGGATCCATCCCCTGCCCCATTGGTCCAAACTAAATTATTAACCGTCGTTGTATCAAAACTAGCAGTAGTAATTTGGAATGGTAAATCACATTCGGTTAAATCGACTCCAGCATCAGCCACAGGTAAAACCTGAAATAAAAGGTTGAAACTTTCGGAGACTTGAATAGCACATGGCGCGACTGAATCGACCGTAATTGTTAAGGTGACTCCGCCCACTGCTAAATCAGCATTGGAGGGATTATAAACTGGGTTCAAAGGATCGCCGGAAGCCGTAAAAACGCCTGTACCCGTGGTTTCCCAAACAATGGAATTTATATCATAAGCCGTCGCTGGTGCAATGGACACTCCACCAATACCAAAAGTATTTTGATCGATACAAATGGACGTTGTCGCTGGAACGGTGATGACTGGAAGTTTTTGTAACTCAAGTCGAATCGTGTCCGTTACTAATACAGTACAGGGCGCATTTGAATTGGCTTCAAGCGTAAGAATGACAAAACCTGCGTCGTAATCTGCTGCTGAAGGCGTATACGTTTCTAATAAGTTGTTTGGATTTGCTGTTGACCAAGTGCCTGTTCCTGAGGTTAACCAAGTAAGGGTTGAAAAATCAATAGCAGTCGCTTGATCGGTCACATAAGAAGATGGAACGAGTGCTCCTTCACATAAGCTTACAATTGGCGGCCCCGCATCTACCGTTGGTTTTTCAATAAAATTAAGTGTAATTGTATCTTGTGTTGAGGAATTACAATTTAAAGGCGTTCTTGAAGCGGTTAACGTTAGTGTGACAATACCTAGTTCATAATCGGCAGGGGTTGGAAAATAGGTTGGTTCTTCGGTCGTTTCTAAACCTCCAAAATTACCGGTTCCTGAAGTTTCCCATAACAACGTGTCATAGTGATCTAAAACAATGTTTTCAATTTGATAGTTCGCTGTATCCACACATAAATTCACATTTGGATTGATAAACGTAATTACTGGTATCTTATTGATTGTTAGAACCATTGAATCCTCAGTAAACGCATTACAAGGAAAATTTTCTTCTCCCCTTAACGTCAGGGTGACTGTTCCTGAATTAATATCAAAAGAACCAGGAATATAAGTTGGTGTTGCTGTTAATTCAGAACCAGGTTGAAATGTACCGTTCCCGTCGGTAGTCCAAATTAAACCGGCAGTATTTGTATTGGTCGCTGAGTTTATGGTGTAAGAGTCACCTTCGCATATTTGAGCATCATTACCGGCATCAACGAATGGTTTTGCAGTAATTATGATTTCTGTTTGAGACGTTGATGGAACAGTACAAGGAGCTATCGCATCTGCAGTTAAGGTCAAATTAACGGTGCCGGACTCGCCTAAAACGGAATTATAGGTAGGTGCTAAACTAGAGGTATTTATAAAAGTTCCTAAACCACCACTTTGGGTCCAACTGTTTGTGTTTGAAAACTGTGCTGTTGCCGAACTAATTGTAACAGACTCGCCTTCACAGATTTGCAAAGTCGTCCCCGCATTGGCAATTGGATTTTTTTGAATGGTCAAAACCATTGTATCAGAAGCAGCTGCACAACCTGCTTGAGTTCCTGTAACCGTGAAACTGACCGATCCAGAAAATTTATCTCCTGGGCTTAATGTATAAATAGGATCTTCGGTATTTATATTATCAAAACTTCCTGATCCTGTTGAAGTCCACGCAATTAAATTTTCATTTGCTACCGTTGATTGTAATTGATAGGTGTTATTGCTTTCACAAATGGTCGCATCGCCACCAGCCACAGTAGTTGGAGCTGCATTAATTGTGTAGAGCACAGAATCTGTAACATCTGGACCACAGGCATTCACAGGGGTCACATTAACAAGAAGAGTCACAGTAGAATTTAAATCGGTCGCAGCAGGAACATAAATTGGATTTTGAACCGTGGGATCAATAAAAAATCCGCTTCCTGTTCCAGGATCAACCGTCCATAATATAGAACCTGCATTTTGAATCGATGCCCCAACAATGTTTATGGGGCCTTCACAAGCTAAACTGTCAGGACCTGCATTAACAATCGGTGCTTTTAAGATATTTAAAATTAAAGTATCTGTAACCGGAGCAGAACAAGGGCTATTTCCTGAAGCCGTAAGCGTTAATGTAACCGTACCATTTGCAATATCAGAGTCCCCAGGAATATAGGTAGTCGTTAAAGAACTTGAAGACGTAAAGGTTCCATCTCCGGATCGAGTCCATGCATATGTACTTGACACTCCATTAGTTACCGTCACTTGGCCTGGTGAAAATGTGTAATTAGATCCGTCACAAATGATAGCCTCTACAGGGGCAATATCTACGATTGGAGGTGGAGTGATAAGAACATCAACTGTATCTGAATCAGACGGGCATGTATTTCCAGAAAGCGCTTCTAGAGTTAAAGTAATAGGCCCAACGTAACTTATATCGGCAATACTTGGTGTAAAAATAGGGTTAAAAGGATCTCCTAAATTTAAAGTTCCCGTAATTCCTGCGGGTAGAGTCCAAACTAAGGTGGCTGCATTTATGGTCTCACTTGCATCAATAGTCACAGGGTCTGTACCACAAGTGATGACATCCGTACCTGCATTTGCAATAGGTAATGCATCTATGTTAATGGTAATTATATCTGAATAGGTTTGCGTACAGGGTCCTAATCCAGTGACTGTGAGCCTTAACGTTGCAAAACCAGTTGAAATATCAGCAGGACTTGGCGTATAAGTTGGGTTTAAATCATTCTCATCACTAAAAGCTCCAGAGCCAACATCGTTAGACCACACGACAGAAGAGGTTTCGTGGTTGATTACCGTGGTAAGTAGTTGAATGGGTATCGTTGGTGTTTCACAAATATCAAATGCAGGTCCATCAGTAAAAGTAATCACAGGTTCTGGCTGCATGGTCACTATCACCTGATTTGTTTCAGTACATAAATTAGGCGTTGTTTCTGTTAAAGTATAAGTCGTTGTAACTGTTGGTGTTACAATTGGGTTTGAATTTGTAGATGTAAATCCTACAGGGATACTACTCCAACTGTAAGTATTTCCTAAGACCGAAGCGGCTCCAACGTTAATGGATTCAAATTCACAAATTGAGGTATCCGAAATAACTTGAGCAATTGGTAAGGGGTCAGTGACCACTTCAAAAGTATCTTCTATAAAACAACCCGTAATGTCGTTTGTAATTCGATAAGTGAAAACTTGTGTGGTTTCTTGATTAAAATTTATAGTAACTTGGTTCAGGGCACTAAAAGGAACTGTTGGACTCCCTCCTAAATTTGTATACCAAGCATAGGAATGGTTTGCCATAAAAGATTCCCCATAAGTATCCGTATCCCCTAAACACTTAAGTTGGTTTGGGATAGCGGTAATAGAGGGCGCAGGGTTCACAACAATCTCCACTTCATTAGAAAATGCAGCGGGGCAACTTCCACTTTGAACTTCTGCTCTGTATAATGTAGTCTGAGTAAGAATAGGAACCGTGTAACTATTGGTTGTATTGGTAATAGTTGACCAGCTAGCGCCATTATTAATAGACTCTTGCCATTCGTTTATTAATCCTACTTCAGATGCTAAATTGATCACCCCACCAGCATTATTTTCACAAATTGATACTGTTGTAGTTGTAAGGACACCACCATCACTTACTGGCGAAACCTCAATAAAAGCAGGCGTTGAAAATTCTTCGGGTGCAGTACCACTTTGCAAAACGGCTCTGTAATATAAATTTGAAGTCGTATTTACAACTGTATAGGTAGATCCTACATTACTTATTGCTAAAATACCGGATGTAAAATCAACCACTGGTGATGACTCCCATCTAATGATACTTCCTGATTGGCCAGATAAAGTTAATACTGTAGAATTCGTTCCACTACAAACTGTTGTGGTACCAGAAACAATTCCACCCACTGAAGTTGGGAAAATAGTGACGGAAACAGAGGTTCTATTTACACTTTCACAACCACTAACATCAATTTGTGCCGCAAAATAATTCCCGTTAACCAATGGAAAAGATGTCGCATATTGAGTTCCTGCTACAAGTTGATTATACCAAACTGGCGTTCCAGAACTAGAAATTTGTAAATCTGAAATTGTCGCTGAATCCGATTCTAAAAATGATTGTGCAGTTGCAATCGGTGCATTTGGAAGCGTAGGTTGGCCATCTATTACTATATTTAATGAGGCTGAAGAAACACAGCCCAAAGAATTAGTGACTGAATAATTGTAAATTCCGGAAGGAAGGCCGGTAATTGTATTGCTTGTACCAGAGTTAGTAATCGAAACATTATCACTCGTTCTTGTTAAGGTCCAATTTCCAGTTGACGGCAAATCAGTCAAAGTCACAGAACCTGTAGAATCGGTACATGAAGGTTGGACAAGTGTTCCAACTACTGGAGCAGATTGGACGGGTATCGCATCAATGGTAACCAAATTTGTTACTGCTGAATCGCAAATACCATTAGAAACTGAAAACGTATATGTTCCTGGGTCTAACCCATTTACCGTAAAAGAAGTGGTTGAATTAGAGTAAGTTGTACCGTCAAATAAATTCGTTAAAGTCCAATTTCCTGATGGCAAATTAGAAAGTGCCACGCTCCCTGTAGATATAGAACAGCTTGGATTTGTAACCGCACCGACCGTAGGGGTTGAAGGAATATCCTCAATTATAACCGTGATTGCCGATCGTAAACTCTCACAACCTAAACTATTTGTTTCACTAACATAATAGGAGTTTGTTCCAACAGCCGTTGTATTAATAACTGGAGCAGTCACAGTTCCAACGCCTCCTGCGGCTAACAAATACCAGTTTAAAGTTCCACTTGTTGAAGTGGTCGCTGTTAAAGGAGATGCCGTATCATTTTTACAATAGGAAACGGAAGGAGATGGTATGGCTGGAGCAGTCGGAATTGAATTTACATTCACTTGAACTTCAGATCGTGGGCCTTCACAACCATTAATGGTCTCACTAACAAAATAGCTCGTTGTTCCAAGTGTATTGACCGCAGGCGTATGTGAAGTTCCTAGAAAATTACCAGCAGTTAGTGCATCATACCATTGTGGGTTTGAAATTCCTGCAGTATTTAGAGCAGTTGCCACTTCATTTAAACAGAAATTAACAATAGGTTCAACAACCGACGGTGCAAATGGCAATGGATTTACATTAACCGTAATTTGAGAACGTGCACTTTCACATCCAAAAGCATTTGTTTGACTCACTTCATAGGTAACAGTTCCTGCGCTTGAAGTATCAACCGTAGGCGCTGAGGACAATAAAGTTCCATCAAAATTATACCAAACTAAACTATTTCCAGTATTAAATGTTGCAGTTAAAGCTAAGCCTGTTTCATTTAAACAGTATTCAATTGTGCTAGTTACCGTTGGAGCTGGTGCATTTGGATTCACAGTGATGGTTATCGAATCTGCTACTGAAGCCGTACAATCAGAATTATTAACAGAAACAAGACTCATTTCAGGATCTACCAACGGATTGATCTCGGTAATAGTCGCTAAACCGGCACCATCTAAAACCACTGTTTGATTTGCACCAGAATTAATTGAGTAAACAACCGTTGCATTTGGCGACCCTGTGACTGTAAACAGCGCATCCTCCCCAGAACAAATTGAAGCAGGCCCACTTAAAGAAGCGGTTGGTGTTGGATCTACATTAATAGTAATAGACGCAGTATCAGAACATCCACTAGCATCAGTCCCTGTTACTGTGTACATAGTGGTTGATGTTGGAGAGACCGAAATTGTTGAACCCGTTTGACCTCCTGGACTCCACATATAGGACACGGCTCCTGCTGCGGTTAGTATTGTACTATCTCCTGTACAAATCGTATCATCACCAGTTATTGAAATGACTGGTACGACATTAACTTCGACTTGCACTTCGGCTCTTAGACTTTCACATCCATTTATTGTTTGGCTCACATAATATAAAAAACTTCCTGGGTTAGTACTGTCTGGAAGCGGCGCTTGCGACAGTGGGGATCCACTAGTTGATGCCAAATACCATTTTAAATCCGTTCCTGTTGCAGAAAGTGCAGACGTAATATCTCCTTGACAATATATTACAGGACTTGTAAAGATTGGTGTCGCAGGAATTGGTTCGACAGTGACAATTTCTGTGATCGCCAAATTAATTTCACAATTTATATTAGAAACTTTGACCAAAAGAACCGTTTGATCTGCCAAAGAATTTGGTATAGGAAGACTAAAAGTCCCTGAATTACTTAACGTTATATCTGTATCAGCTCCTGAATTTAATTTATAGGTTACAACCGCGTCGGGCGTACCCGAAAATATAAATTGAGCATCACTTCCGGAACAAATAGGACCATTTGAAGTGACGGATGCTGTAGGAACTTGACTGACCTCCACTTGAACCGAAGCCACAGCCGTACAACCATTTGAATCTTCTCCAGTAACAGTATAGTTTGTTGTGGCTAATGGCGTCACATCAAATGCTGCTATATTTGTGAAACCACTCCCCCAATCATATCTTAAGGCTCCACTGGCGGTTAATGTGGTTGTTTGACCTTCACATATAATAAGGTTTCCAGTAATACCAATCGTTGGCAGGCTATTGACCGTTACTGTAAAAGTTGCAGAATTATTGGCGCAACCATTTGCATCAGTTCCAATGACTGAATATGTTGTATCAGATGTTGGTGAGACCGAAATTGTTGGAGTCGTTTGACCTCCTGGACTCCATATATAAGACGCGGCTCCTGCTGCGGTTAGTGTTGTGGATTCTGTAAGACATATCGTATTATTTCCACTAATACCAATTGTTGGCAGACTATTGACCGTCACTGTAAAAGTTGCAGAACTAGAACAACCATTTGCATTAGTTCCAATGACTGAATACAGTGTATCAGATGTTGGGAAAACCGTAAGGAGTGTAGACGTTTCACCTCCTGGACTCCAAACATAAGAAACGCCACCTGTTGGTGTGAGTGTTGTGGATTCTCCTGGACATATCGTATTATCTCCAGTAATACCAATCGTTGGCAGACTATTGACCGTTACTGTAGAAATTGTAGAAGTAGTACTGCCATCAACATCAGTAACAATACATTGGTAATCGCCAGCATCAGTTGCCGCTGCAATTGATATATTGAAATTAGCCGCTGTTGCAGCACCAATAACAACGCCATCTTTTTGCCACTGATAGCTAGGAACTCCGTTTCCAGTTGCAACCACGGACAAGGATATCGCTTCTCCAACACAAACATTGACTGCTGATTGTGGCTGTGTCGTGATCGTTGGAACAATTAATAAATTGGATGAATCTAATACGTTTGAGGTATATATGTTTTCGACACCATCATAGCTCTTAGAAAACACATTAAGAGATAGAGTTAATATTGATGTTAAAAATAAAAATCTTATTAAATTAAATTTGTTCATTATTTTTGAATAAAGATTAATCAATTTGAATTATAAACAAATATAAATAAATTGTTGATAAGTCCTCTTAAATAAGAGTAAATAAATATAAATATAGCAGATGTAATCAGTAAGTTTATTGAAATATTATTCAATTAAACAATCATTAGTAACACTAAAAAGATAAACAAAAAAGATTAATTATTGCTGCAAAGTTTATTTTATTTTTATAATCTTACTTAAATGGGGTTTTAAACACCAAAAGTTATTAGTTTTATAATCGCGTTTTAATGAAAAAAAAAAAATATGAAACTATTGTTTATTTGGGTGACTTTCATTTTTTGCAGTCTTTCTAATTGTGCACAATCTGAAAAAAAACAATCAGGTTGCTCAATAGAATTTCAAAATAAAGATTACAAAAACAAGACTTTTTATCTTGCTAGCCATTACGGGAAATTTCAAACTCTAGTAGATTCTGTGATTGGAGATGCCGATGGCAGACTTCTTTTTAAAAAAAACGAAAAGTATACAGGCGGAATTTATATGTTAGTTAACAATGCAAAAGAAATTGAAGTTGAATTTTTGATGGATGAGTTACAACAATTCAAAATTAACCCCAAACCACAAAATTTGTCAAAGACAACTATTTATCAGTCGCCTGTAAATATTGATTTTAGGGATTTTAATTTATTCTTAAAAACAAAGCGATCACAGATTGAACTGTTTAATACCCCTCTTCAAGCTACTGAGAATAAAACTGAAAGAATTGTATATCAAAAAAAGATTGAGTCTATTGAAAAGGAAATTGCACAGTATAAGCAAAACTACATCGCAACACACACAAATACTTTAGCTCTTCTATTTAGACTAACACAACCTATAGATGATTTTTCATCGCTTCCGAGAAATCAAAAATTACCCACCAATGAAGACTCTCTTTCTTATTTAAAAAACAATTATTTCAAAGGAATTGATTTTAAAGACAGTCGTTTATTAAGAAATCCTTTTTTAGAATCAAAACTATCTACCTACTTTGAAATATTTGTTCCTAAAACAGTAGACGCGATTACGGAAGAGGTCACTAAAATATTAGATACAGCCAATATTCCTAAAAATGAGGTGTTTAAATATATGAGTCTGTATTTTATGGACTTGTATATAAACCCTAAGAACATGGGGCATGACCAAATATTTCTTAATTTACACAACACCTATTTTAAAACTCAAACTTACGATTGGCTGACTTTAACCCAAAAAGAACTTTTTAAATCTAAGGCACGTTTGTTAGAACACAATCAAATAGGAGCTAAAGCAAGAGAGTTATTTATGAATTCTAGAGACGGAAAATCTTTAAATTTATATGATTTGAAGTCCAATTACATTGTTTTAGTTTTTTGGGATCCTACTTGTGGACATTGTCAGACCGAAATTCCAAGGATCAATCGATTATATCAAAATAATTGGGAGAAAAGAGACCTCTCCATTTATGCCGTAAACATGAATTCTGAAGTTCAAAACGAATGGGGTGAATTCATTAAAAATCATGACTTAAACCAATGGAATCACGTATCGCCAGCTGGAGTGGTTAATGGAGATTATTCTCAAGAAGATGTAGATTATAAAACGCTTTACAACATAGAACAAACCCCTGTTTTCTATTTATTAGATAAGAATAAAACCATTATCGCCAAAGACATAGACCCAGAAGACTACTTGAAATTCATTGACAGGCAGCAAATAAAATAAAAAAGCTCACTTAATAGTATTCAAAACATCAAAAACATGAAGGTTTAAAAACTAAAACAGCAATTGTTTTTTTGAATTACTTTGCCAACCTGCTTGATTTCGATAATCAACAAAGAAAATCTTTAAGTCTGATTGGTTTTGATAATCAACGAAGAAAATCTTCTTATCAGCTTGATTTGCATAATCCGTAAAAAACCAAAGACCCGCATTGCCAATAGCTTGATTCCTATAATCTACTTTGAAAACTTTTAAATCTGCTTGATTGGCGTAGTCCACCACAAAAACCGAAACATCTGCTTGATTTTTATAATTTACTGAATATACCTTTTGAGCCTCTGAAAATTGTGAGGTGAACATCAAAAACAGAAGTGCAGCTAAATGTTTCATTTAATTAATGTACTAAAAACTTAAATAGTTTTGATTTATTTGAGTGTTTAATATTCATTACATATAATCCGTTAGAAAATCCAGAAACATCAATTTTATTTCCATCTAATTCAAATTCCAAAGCCTGACCTAATTGATTAAATATTTGAACTTGACTATGCACTGTATCTATCCCTTGGATAAATAAATAGTCGTTAGTAATTGTAGGGTATACTGACAAGGTTTGCAACGATAAATCAGATGAGGATAGGACTCCCCAAGAATCTTCAGGGTCTGGACCATTCCAAACCAAAGTTGCTAGATAAGGATTGTCAATAAACGGATTTCGATTGCCTTGGTAAGAAGCAATCACATTATTTCTATTGGTTTCAAACACAGAAACTGGATCTTCTTGATTCCATTCTAAAAATATATTAGGCATATCGGGAGCGTAGGTTCTATCACCTATCCCTATATTGATAGGCTCACATTGGCTTGGGTAGCGTAAATACATATACATAATAATTCGGGCTACATCCCCTTTAAATTCGTCTCCAGGGTAAAAATCACCGTCCAAAAAAGAGACCCCACTTCCATCTCTGAAATAATTGTTATTTCGTCTGGAATTCATTTGACAATCGGCAGCTCTCAAGTTATGTACATCTGTCCCAGAGCCTGGCTGACCTGTAACTAAGCTTGGGTTTGCTAAACTTTTAGCAAACACATGCTCTCTATTCCAATAACCTATACAATAAACACTGCTTTGATCTGCAATAGGGCGCGTTCGATCATTTATAGTAGCAGCGTCTGTGTCGTCATAGCCATAAAACAAAACCACATTACCCTGAGCAGAAACATCTGCATCACTTTGATGAATAACATCCCAGGTGTCTGTATTGCTGGAAGTATAAGGAATAAAATTTGTGTGCGTATTTATAATTAATTCAGAAAGTTCAGCTTTAAGTGCGTTACCTTCTAAAGTAAAATCAACGCTTGAATAATAAGAGGGCACCTGGGCTAACAAAACAAATGGCGCCAAAAGGAAATACATGGCCGTGACCATTAAAAATTTAATCTTCATACAAAAGTTAAAATATTGGTTTATTTTGTACCAAAATTACAACTTATAATTGATGTTTAAACATTTCTTAAAATAGTTTGAGAAATTTAAATTTTTACTTTCGAACAAAAACTATATTTTTGTAAGTAACAAACCTTAATACTATGACATTATTACTGATGGCTGCTGGAAGCGGTAGTCGCTACGGGAAACTAAAACAATTTGACGATTTAGGCCCTGCGCAAGAATTTCTAATGGAGTTTAGTATTTCCGATGCGCTTAAAAATAGTTTTAATCACATTGTAGTCATTACAAAAGCTGCTAACAAAACAGTCTTAGAAACACACCTTTCGGAGCGTCTTCCGAGCAGCGTAAAACTAGATGTTTTAGTGCAAGACATAAAAGATATTCCTGAGGGGATTTCGCTAACAACAGAACGCGAGAAGCCATGGGGAACTGCCCACGCTGTTTGGACTGCTAGAAATGTGATTTCAGGAGATTTTGTAATTATAAACGCCGATGATTATTATGGACAAAACGCTTTTGAAGGGGCGGCTAACTTCATGAAAAACAATAAATCTTCGTCAACTTTCGCTCTTATAGCATACAACCTCAAAAACACTCTTTCTGAGTTTGGATCTGTTTCTAGAGGCGTTTGTGAAGTAGAAAACAAGCGTTTAAAGTCTATCATTGAACGCACCAAAATCTTAGAAAAAGGGGCTCAAATTATGGATGAAGACTCCGGAGTAATTCTAGATCCTAACTCGGCCGTTTCTATGAATTTTTGGATTTGTAATGAGTCCATATTTAAATACATTGAAACTTACTTTACAAAGTTTTTGGAAACCCCAAACAATCTTGAAAAAAGTGAAATATATTTACCTTTTGTCACTCAAGAAATGATGGAAAATGGACATATTACTGTTGAAGTTATTGAAGCTAAAAGCGCATGGTTCGGAGTGACTTATTACGATGACAAAGCAGTTGCAGTAGCAACATTAGCAGCGCTTACAAATAAAGGAGCGTATCCAACTCCGCTGTGGGGGTAACGACCTTACTTTTCAACCATTCTGCCCTCAGATAACCATTTAGAAAAACCGCCTTTTAAGTCATAGACTTTTACAAACGCATTTTCAACTAACTTAGTGGCACTTTTGGAACTACGACTGCCCCGCTGACAGTACACAATAACGGGTTTAGTTTTGTCTAACTTTTGAATGTTTAATTTAAAATTGGAATCTAAAAAATCAATATTTAGAGCATTTTTAATGTGGCCGTTTGTGTATTCATCAGCAGTCCTAACGTCAACGAGCTGAATGCCGTCAATCTCGGAGGTTTTTTCTAACTCATCAAAAGTGATAATCTGCACTAAACTAGAATCATCACTTTTACAACTTAAAAAGCCCATCAAACTTAAAAGCAAACAACGACGCTTAATAAAATTCATGTTTTATGGTGTTACCGTTGGGCCAGTCCATTCTAAGAAGCCTCCAACAAGATTAAATGTAGATTCAAAACCCATCTTTTGCATTACAGAACAGGCTTGTCCACTTCGGTTCCCAGACCTACAATACACATAATAACTTAGCGTTTTATCTAGTTTTTCAAGTTCTGAAACAAACTCTTGACCCTTGTAAATATCCATATGAAGAGCTTTGGGTATCATCCCCTCCTCCACTTCTTGATCCGTTCGAACATCTATGATAACTGATTTTGAATCGGATTCTAATTGACTAGCCCATTCACTTTGTGATAATTCTGACATAAATTCTTTTTAATTTAAATACGTATTGGTAATTATAATTTGATAGAACATCCTATCGCTTTGGTTTTTGTTTGCTTAATTGCAACACAACTTTTAAGTGCCTCAATCGCCTCTTCAACGTAATTTGTTTTCACTAAAGTAGCGTCTTTATAATTATCGTCTATGCCTCCTATATATCTAACAACAGGCCCACTATTTGTAGACTCTAAAACATAGACATGAGGCGTTTTTGTCGCGCCGTATTGAGGGTATATCTTTTGATCAACATCCATTAAGTACGGAAATGTGAATCCTTTACTAAGGGCTCTTTTTTGCATTGACTCCATTGAATCTCCTGGCTTAGTTTGAACATTATTAGGCATAATCGCAATCACAGGATAGCCTTGAGGAGCATATTTTCTATTGAGTGCTTCGATACGGTCTTCGTATAAGACGACATACGGACAAGTGTTACAGGTAAAGACAATTATAAAGCCTTTAGCTTCTTTAAAATCAGAAAGAGAAACAAATTTGCCATCTATGTTTTCAAGTTTAAAATCAGTTGCTACGTCTCCAATATCATAACCTGGATTGGATATATTTGTAGTGAAAAATAAGGACATAAATAAAAATAAACTATGGGCTATATTCATAAGTTTTTAATTAATTGTGAGAAAATTTTTGAGTTCAGAATCCAACTCATTATAAGTAAAGGTACGATTGTAAAAGGTGCGTTTTGAACTGTTGTAAATAAGCGTTACCGGAATGGCACCACCCCAGTTAAGATCTACTTTTGAAATCCAAGAATTCATGTCGGGGTCGTCTAAAACAATTACCTTAGTCTTGAGTTGATGTGTTTCAATAAACGGCTTTAGCTTAGTTTCGTATTGACTTGGAAAATCTAGACTAATTAGAATAACTTCAACGTCTTCTTGGTAGGCCTGCTGAATAGACTCAAAATGAGGCAACTCCTTTACACAAGGAGAACACCAAGTAGCCCAAAAGTTAACAATATAAGTTTTAGAACCTTCTAAATTTAAATAAGGTTCAATCCCTGAGAAATCATAAATCTCCAATGACGGAAATGAGCTTAAATCCTTTTTTTTAGTTTTAACCTCAGATTTGCAAGAAAAGGAGAAAAACATTATAAGAATTAAAACGTATTTCATCCGTTAAAGTTATAAAATATCCACTACTAGCCTAAAAAATTAACAGAAAATTAGTAGTGATTATATGGGCCTCGAGATTTAAAAAAATATATATTTGTAAATAATCTTTTAAAAAATCAATCATGAACTTAAAAAAATCCGTATTAGTTTTACTCGCTGTCGTATTATCAGCCTATACAACTAGTGATATTAAAAAAATCAATGTTGCTGATAGTGTTGTTAACTGGGTAGGTTATAAAGTTACTGGACAACACGAAGGGACTATTAACCTTCTCAATGGCTCTCTAAATTTCGTAGACAACGTGTTAGTTGGAGGTAAATTTGCGATGGACATGACAACTATTAATACCACTGATATTGAAGGAGATTACAAAAATAAATTAGACGGGCATTTAAAAGCGGATGATTTCTTTGGAGTTGAAAAACATAAAACAGCCACACTTTTATTTACTTCTGTTACCAAAAATGGAGACAGCTACGCTGTTGTTGGAGATATGACAATTAAAGGAATTACTAATAAAGTTTCTTTTGACTTAGCACTAACCGATGATACCGCCACAACATCTTTAAAAATTGACAGAACTAAATATGGTATCAAATACGGATCTGCCAGTTTCTTTGATGGAATTAAAGACAAAGCAATCTATGATGAGTTTGACCTTGCTGTAAAATTAAAATTTTAAAAAAAAATATTAATTTTTTTGAAATGTGAATATTCGTTATTACCTTTGAATAAATAAATCTAATATGAACCTTACTTTAAACAATACTTGGTGGTGGAACTCTCGAAACAGAAATTCGTGATACACCCTTTGTTTGTTTAAATCAAAATATCAAGGCTTGTCATTCACGACAAGCTTTTTTTTTATGAAAAATTTTAAGTTAAAAACACATTACAAAAAAATACTTGCCGATACCATATCGCCGGTCAGTGTATATCTGAAAATTAGAGATCAATTCCCTAATAGTATTCTGCTAGAAAGTAGTGACTATCACGGCAATGATAATAGTTTTTCTTACATCTGCTGTAATCCTATAGCTTCCATAAAAGTAGACGCTAACCAAATTACTAAGACCTACCCAGACCATACCACAGAAATCAAGACTGTAGCATCTGACGAAGTAACTATAGAAATTGATGCGTTTACGAAGCAATTTGAAACTCAAAAAGATAAAGCCTTCAAGTTTATCAATAATGGAATGTTTGGATTTACAGCCTATGATGCGGTTAAGTATTTTGAAGACATTACTATTTCAAAAAAAGAGGATTCTATTCAAATCCCCGACATGTACTATGCGGTGTATCAAAACATCATTGCCATTAATCATTTCAAAAATGAGGCCTATATATTTGCACATTGCTATGAGAATGAAAGCAATATAGAGGCTATTGACCATTTGATAAAAATGCAAAGTTTTTCATCCTACGACTTCAAGTCCAAAGGAGAAATTAGCTCTAACCTAACGGATGAAGCCTTTAAATCTAATGTGGATTTAGCTAAAAAACACTGCAATCGCGGCGACGTATTTCAGTTAGTTTTATCTAAAAAATTTCAACAAGATTTTAAAGGAGATGATTTCAATGTATACCGTGCGTTACGAAGCATTAACCCTTCCCCCTTTTTATTTTATTTTGATTATGGAAAATTCAAGATTTTCGGAAGCTCACCAGAAGCGCAACTTGTTGTAGAAAATCAGAAGGCAGAAATTCACCCTATTGCTGGTACTTTTGCACGAACCGGTGATGACTTAAAAGATGCTGAACTTGCTAAAAAACTAGTGGCTGATAAAAAAGAAAATAGCGAACATGTCATGCTAGTAGACCTGGCCAGAAACGATTTAAGCCGACATTGTACAGATGTGGTTGTTGAAAAATATAGAGAAGTACAGTTTTTCTCACACGTCATTCACTTGGTCAGTAAAGTCATTGGAGCCGTCAAAGAAAACACACCAACCATGCAAATTGTGGCCGATACTTTCCCAGCTGGCACTCTTAGCGGCGCTCCCAAACACAAAGCCATGCAGCTTATTGAAAAATACGAAAAAACAAGCCGTGCTTTTTACGGAGGGGCAATAGGTTTTATGGATTTCGATGGAAATTACACCCATGCCATCATGATACGTACATTTTTAAGTAAAGACTATCAACTGCACTGGCAAGCTGGCGCAGGAATCGTATCCAAGTCTCGTTCGGAAAATGAACTTCAAGAGGTATACAATAAGCTAGGCGCTTTAACCAAAGCCATTAAACTCGCTGAAACAATATAAATATGAAAAAAATAGTAGTCATCGATAATTACGACAGTTTTACCTTTAATTTGGTGCATTACCTTGAGGACTTAGACTGCGAAGTAACGGTCCTTAGAAATGATAAGTTTGACCTAGATGACATTGAGCATTTTGACAAAATACTCCTCTCCCCTGGCCCTGGAATCCCTAAGGAAGCTGGGTTGTTAAACTCTGTAATTAAGCGCTATGCATCAACCAAAAGCATTCTAGGTGTATGCCTGGGACAACAAGCTATTGGCGATGTTTTTGGAGGCCAACTTATAAATCTAGAAGAAGTATATCACGGAGTTAATACAGACATTTCTGTAGTGGTAAAAGACGAAGTTCTATTTGATGAATTGGGACCCACGCTACAGGTAGGGCGGTACCATTCATGGGTGGTAGACGCTAATTTGCCTGATGTTTTGGAAGCAACCTCAGTTGACCAAAACGGACAAGTAATGTCTTTAAGACATAAAACATACGATGTAAAGGGTGTGCAGTTTCATCCAGAATCGGTACTCACCCCAAACGGAAAACAACTATTAAAGAACTGGATTAACTCCTAATTTGATAAATAATAACAAATGAAACATATTTTAAACAGACTTATTAATCACGAAACTATTTCAGCTGAAGAAGCGAAACAGATTTTGATTAATATCTCTAAAGGAGACTATAACCAGAGTCAAATCGCTTCTTTTCTTACTGTTTTTATGATGCGAAGTGTCACTCTAGAAGAGTTGAAAGGGTTTAGAAATGCGCTTTTAGAACTCTGTATTCCTGTGGATTTATCGGCTTACAATCCCATAGATTTATGCGGCACAGGGGGCGATGGCAAAGACACCTTTAACATCTCTACTCTTTCCTCGTTTGTAACAGCTGCCGCAGGCGTACCAGTTGCTAAGCACGGAAATTACGGCGTCTCTTCTGCTTGTGGATCTTCCAACGTGTTAGAATCGCTTGGCGTAACGTTTTCAAATGATGTCGACTTTTTAGAACGTGCCATTGCCACGACAGGTATTTGCGTATTACACGCTCCGCTGTTTCATCCAGCAATGAAAAATGTTGCACCTATTCGACGTGAATTGGGGGTTAAAACCTTTTTTAATATGCTGGGACCAATGGTAAACCCATCGGCTCCAAAAAACCAAATGGTAGGAGTCTTTAACTTAGAGCTTTTACGGCTATACACCTACCTTTATCAAGACTCAGACAAAAATTACAGCATAGTTCATGACCTTGGGGGCTATGATGAAATATCCTTGACAAATACCGTTAAGATTGTCTCCAATAAATCGGAAGTTCTTTTTTCAGCAGAAAATTTAGGGTTGAAAAACAACACCCAACAAGCAATCTTTGGAGGAAACACAGTGGCAGATGCCTCCAAAATTTTTAAAACGATTATAGGAGGTCAGGGAACTGAAGCACAAAATAATGTGGTGTGCGCCAATGCTGGTTTAGCGATTGCAACCGCCAAACAGCTGACGCATATTGAAGGCTATGAACTAGCCAAAGAAGCCCTTTTTTCTGGAAAAGCAAATAAATGTCTCACTAAACTAATCGCCCTATAATGAGCAGTATATTAGATCGTATCATCGTTGACAAACATCTTGAAGTAGCTCTTCGAAAACAACTGATCCCTGTTAAACAGCTAGAACAGTCCGTTTTGTTTGAACGCCAGTCGCCGTCTCTTAGTGAACGCCTAAAGCAAAGTGCTTCAGGACTCATTACAGAACATAAGCGTCGCTCACCATCCAAAGACTGTATCAATCAAAATTTGAATGTTCAGGACGTTGCGAAAGGCTATGAAAACGCTGGAGCTTGCGGTATGTCTGTCTTAACAGATATGAAATATTTTGGAGGAAGCTTGGAAGATTTACTGACTTCTAGAGCGAGTTGTAAAATGCCCTTACTACGAAAAGAGTTTATAATTGACCCCTATCAAATTATAGAAGCAAAAGCCTATGGGGCGGATGTGATTTTACTAATCGCAGCCGTTTTAGGTCGTAAAGAAATTGAACAATTTTCAGTTTTGGCTCAAGAATTAGGAATGGAAGTCTTGCTAGAAGTTCACAATCAAGAAGAATTATATAAATCAATCATGCCGTCACTAAATATGATAGGCGTTAATAATCGAAACCTAAAAACATTTGAGGTTAACCTAGAAACCAGTAAAATGCTGAGCACATTAATTCCTGACGAGTTTGTCAAAATCTCTGAAAGTGGCATTCGTTCCGTGGAAGATATCAAAAGCCTTCAACCCTATGGGTATAAAGGATTTTTGATTGGTGAAAATTTTATGATCACAGAAAATCCTGGGACAGCGGCAGCAGATTTCATAAATCTATTAAACGCATGAAACTGAAAGTATGTGGCATGAGGGACGAAAAGAACATTAAAGAGGTTGCAGCTATTGGTCTTGACTATATGGGGTTTATCTTTTTCGAAGGCTCTTCTAGGAACGTAACGGCATCGATTCCTAAACTACCTTCTAGCCAAAAGTCTGTAGGGGTTTTTGTGAATGCTTCCTTTGATACTATTATCGAAAAAATTAATACCCACAATTTGCAAGCAGTTCAATTACATGGCGAAGAAACGCCTGAATTTTGCAAATCTTTACAAGCACTTAATATAACGGTCATCAAAGTATTTTCCATTAAAAATGAATTCAACTTTGATGTACTCGCGCCATATGAGTCGGTTTGTGACTTTTATCTTTTTGATACAAAGGGTCCATTAGCGGGTGGAAATGGCTTCTGTTTTGACTGGTCTGTTTTAGAAAAATACCCCTCTTCAAAACCCTATTTTTTAAGTGGAGGCATTGGAATAGAGGACCTTAATCAACTACAAGAATTCAAAAAAAGTACCGCAGCAACCTATTGCTACGCCATAGATGTAAATAGTAAATTTGAAGTGGCTCCGGCCAAAAAAGATAAAAAAAGTTTAGAAAAATTTAAACAACTATTATGAGTTATCACGTGAATGAAAAAGGCTATTATGGCCAGTTTGGAGGGGCATTTATTCCAGAAATGCTATACCCCAATGTAGAAGAATTACGTCAAAACTATTTAAAGGTAATGGCAGAACCTGATTTCAAAAAGGAGTTCGATCAGCTCCTGAAAGATTATGTAGGCCGACCAACGCCTTTATATTTTGCTAAACGTATGTCTAAAAAATACAACACTAAAATATATCTCAAACGGGAAGATTTATGCCATACGGGGGCACATAAAATCAACAATACAATAGGACAAATTTTGATGGCCAAGCGTCTCAAAAAAACACGTATTATAGCCGAAACAGGCGCGGGTCAACATGGGGTGGCCACGGCCACGGTTTGTGCCTTAGCAGGTCTAGAGTGTATTGTATATATGGGTGAAATTGATATTGCACGACAGGCACCAAATGTAGCCCGAATGAAAATGCTAGGAGCCGAAGTACGCCCTGCACTTTCAGGAAGCCGTACACTAAAGGATGCCACCAATGAAGCCATACGAGATTGGATTAATAACCCTGTTGACACCCATTATATTATAGGAAGTGCAGTGGGGCCACACCCCTATCCTGATATGGTGGCGCGTTTTCAATCGGTCGTATCCGAAGAAACCAAATGGCAATTAAAAGAGGTCGAAGGTCGAGAAAACCCTGATTATGTGGTGGCTTGTGTGGGTGGCGGTAGTAATGCTGCAGGCGCTTATTACCATTATTTGAATGAACCCGACGTGAAACTGATTGCCGTAGAGGCCGCTGGAAAAGGCATTTATACAGGTGAAAGTGCCGCAACCTCCGTCCTTGGAAAAGAAGGCGTCATTCACGGCAGTAAAACCTTATTAATGCAAACCAACGACGGTCAAATTACGGAGCCCTACTCTATTTCGGCAGGGCTAGATTACCCAGGCGTTGGCCCCATGCATGCGCATTTGTACGAAACCAAACGGGCTGAATTTATTTCGGTAACTGATGATGATGCCATGACAGCGGGTCTGGAATTGTCGCAACTCGAAGGTATTATTCCTGCGATTGAAACATCTCATGCTTTGGCTATTTTTGAGGACAAAAAATTTAAGCCAGAAGACGTTGTAGTCATTAGTTTATCGGGCCGTGGTGATAAAGATTTGAATACCTATATTGATTATTTTAAACTCTAAGATTGTGAATCGAATACAAGCAAAATTACAAGAAGACAAAAAACTATTATCCATTTATTTTACAGCGGGATACCCCAGCCTAAATGACACGGTGACTACGATTGAAAACTTAGAGAAAAATGGGGTGGATATGATTGAAATTGGCTTGCCGTTTAGCGATCCATTAGCGGATGGCCCTACAATTCAGGCGAGTTCTACACAGGCCTTGCACAATGGCATGACCTCAAACGTTTTGTTTGATCAGCTCAAAGACATCCGAAAAACAGTGTCTATTCCTCTCATTTTAATGGGCTATTTTAATCCCATGCTTCAATATGGTGTAGAAGAATTTTGTAAAAAATGTCAAGAAGTAGGCATTGATGGATTGATTATTCCAGACCTCCCTGTAGAAGTATATCACGAGGAGTACCAGACTATTTTTGAACGTTATGGCTTACTAAATATCTTTTTAATTACGCCACAAACAAGTGAAAAGCGCATCCGATATATGGACAGCATTTCAAAAGGATTTATTTATACGGTGAGTAGTGCCAGTACTACGGGAAGCCAAAGTGGTTTTGGAAAAAATCAAACTGATTATTTTAAACGCATAGCCGACCTAAAACTTGACAACCCACAAATCATTGGGTTTGGAATTTCAGATCACGAAACCTTTAGTCAAGCAACCCAACATGCAAAAGGTGCTATTATTGGAAGTGCTTTTATAAAACATGTGACCAAGCACGGGGTAAATAACTTAAAAAAATTCACAGATATTATACTTAAAAAATAAAAAACTATATTAAATTAAAAAGATGAGATTATCCCCAAACGCATTATTTCTTAGCCTAACCGTATTAATTTTTAGTGCTTGCAAAAGCGATGAATCTGTTAATGAATCCGAAAATGAAACCCAAAATGATTATGTAAACAAAATCATGGCATTAGGGGCATCGCGGGTTGAAGGGAATAGACCAGAATTCGAAAGTTTTAGATATGAACTATGGAAACAACTAATAGAGAATAACTGGACTTTTGACTTTGTTGGAACACAATCTGACAATTCTAGTTATCCCACATTTAATAACCAAAATTTTGATACTGATCACGAGGGACGTGGTGGCTGGACTTCAGAAGGTATTTTAGGAGGTATTTCTGAATGGCTCACGGAAACTGACATCCCAGACATTGTACTTTTTAGTTCACCAGGCGGAAATGATGCTTTGCAAAACCTACCCTATGCAAACATACCCACAAATATTAATGCGATTATAGATATAATTCAAGAAGCCAATCCAAATGTTACCATACTAATCGAACAATTGGCTCCTGGAAGGTCTGATACAATGACTTCAGAGTTGACAAGCTATTTTAACCAAATAAATGAAGAGATGTTGTCCATCGCTTCACAACAATCTACTTCATCATCTGAAGTGATAGCAGTAGACATGTACACTGGATTTACAGACCTTATGTTAGCAGATGATGTGCATTATAATGAATCTGGAGCTGATTTTATAGCGACTCGATATTACAATGTGCTTTCAAATATTCTGGAGTAACAAGTTAAGTCCATCAGAAAACAGAGGTTCTAGACAAAAGTTATCCCTTTTTTAAATCATAAAAACCATAACAAAACCTAAACGTTAGATATCATATCTTTTAAAAGATTAATAACTCCTTAACGCATTTAAGAATTCTATATACCGATATTTGTGATGATGACAGAAATAGATTTTAATTATGGAAAAGGGTTTACCTTCAGTAAACATATTGCAAAAGACGTGTCGGATTTTGATCGGGTGTTTGGTGTGTTTAAAGAACTCCTAACACATACCTCGGGTGACATTGAAGAAGCTTTTGAATGGCTAAACACACTGGATGACGAATACAATATTTTTAACGATCACTACACCCTAGAAAATTTTGAAGAGGACCTCAAGAAACGAGGGTACATCAAAGAGGACATAGACCCCGACAAAGTCAAATCTGGAAACGGAAAAGGGAAAGGAAAAAACATACTGACTGCGAAGCTAGAGTCGGCCTTGAGAGACTATGCCTTAAATCAAATTTTTGGAAAACTAAAAAAGAGCGGTCTCGGAAATCACAGGACCACAAAAGTAGGCGTCGGCGATGAACGAGATGGCGAAAACAAGTCGTTTCAATTTGGTGATGACTTATCGAGAGTTAACATGACTGAGAGCCTCAAAAATGCACAAATAAATAATGGTATTTCGGACTTGCGGCTCACAGAAAATGATCTCATTGTAGAAGAAACAAAACACAAAGCACAAATGAGTACCGTGCTCATGATTGACATCAGTCACTCTATGATTTTATATGGGGAAGACCGAATTACACCCGCTAAAAAAGTAGCTATGGCACTGGTGGAACTCATCCATAGAAAATACCCTAAAGACTCCATAGATATTATAGTATTTGGAAATGAAGCCTGGCCAATTAAAGTAAAGGATCTTCCTTACCTAAAAGTTGGACCTTATCATACCAATACCGTTGCAGGGCTAGAACTGGCAATGGATATTTTGCGTAGAAAACGAAATACAAATAAGCAAATTTTCATGATCACGGATGGAAAACCAAGTTGTATTAAGTTGCCATCGGGAGAGTTTTACAAAAACAGTAATGGCTTGGACGATATGATTGTCTCTAAATGCCTGAACAAAGCGGCTCAAGCAAGGAAATTAAAAATACCTATTACCACTTTTATGATTGCTCAAGATCCGTATCTACGACAATTTGTAGAACTTTTTACTGCTCAAAACCAAGGAAAAGCTTTTTTAACTGGCCTATCCGGCTTGGGAGAAATGATATTTGAAGATTACGAAAAAAACAGAACTAAAAGAATATGAGAAAAGATATAACATTTAAAGAGTTGAAAAACTCTGATTATGAGAACAAAACAATTAACCAAGAGATTCAAGCCAATTTAATTGCACGAATTAAAGCCAAGCAACCTGTATTCGAAGGGCTTTTTGGCTATGAAGACACGGTTGTTCCTCAATTAAAAAAGGCTATTATTGCTGGGCATCACATCAACTTATTAGGATTGAGAGGGCAAGCAAAAACAAAGATTGCACGAAGCATGGTAGATCTTCTCGATGAATACATGCCTATTGTTAAAGGATCTGAAATAAATGACAGTCCTTATGAACCTATTTCAAAATACGCACGAGATTTAATTGATGAAATGGGCGACAAAACCCCTATATCATGGGTGCATAGATCTGAACGGTTCTTTGAAAAACTAGCAACACCAGACGTGAATGTTTCTGACTTAATTGGAGACATTGACCCTATCAAGGCAGCGACCTTAAAACTACCCTATTCTGATGAACGCGTGTTGCATTACGGGATGATTCCAAGAGCAAATCGATCTATTTTTGTGCTAAATGAATTGCCAGATTTACAAGCACGGATACAAGTATCTTTATTTAATATTTTACAAGAAGGAGACATTCAAATCCGGGGGTTTCAGCTTAGAATGCCTCTAGACATTCAATTTGTATTTACTGCGAACCCAGAAGATTACACCAATAGAGGAAGCATAGTCACCCCTTTAAAAGATAGAATTGGATCACAGATTTTTACACATTATCCCAAATCAATCGCTCTTGCTCGTGAAATCACAGAACAAGAAGCAAAAATATCTAAAGAAGACAAAGCGAGTATCCTAGTTCCAAACTTAGCAAAAGATCTTTTGGAAGAAGTCGCTTTTACAGCGCGTAAAAGCGAATATGTAGATGCTAAAAGCGGAGTGAGTGCACGACTCACAATCAGTGCAATGGAAAATCTGATGGCCGCTGCAAAATTACGATTAATTGAAACGGGTTCAGAAAAAACAACCATTCGATTGGTTGACTTTATGTCAATAATCCCATCCATAACGGGCAAAATTGAACTGGTATATGAAGGCGAACAAGAAGGAGCTGATGAAGTTGCTAAATTGCTTATTGACAGTGCTGTGATGGTGCAGTTTGAAAACTTATTTCCTCGCGTTTCTAAACTTGAAAAAGAAGGCATGAAGACGCCTTACACAGACTTAATAGAGTGGTTTGACACTAACTTTATAGAGTTAAATTATACAGATACGGACGATGAATTCTTTTCAAGCCTTAGGTCTATAAACCCCCTAGTGGCCCTTATCGAAGACCATGCTGGTAAATTAAACAGCCAAGACCAAGCCTTTTGTATGGAACTCGTTCTTTGGGGATTAACCATTAACAACAAACTGGATAAATCGGAAAACAATACCGCTTACAAATTTGACTCTGCAGGGATAAATCAGTATTTTAACAGAACTAATTAATTGAAATTCAGAGTTTATTTAACTATTAACGTCACTTAAGTCTTTGGATGTGTTTTGTTTGTTTTTACATTCTCATAACTAATTGAAAAAAAAACCGCAAAAAAAGAACTTTAAACTCTAAAGAAAATTAAAGTAAATTATTTGGTGACATCAGATTTTTTTGTACTTTCGATCTAGTTTAGAGCCCAAATCTAATACTTCATTACCAAACTAATTTTTATTAAGTTGTTTTTTTACTGTAACTATTAATCTTTCAAACAGGATTGGTACAGCTGCACCTCCTATTTTAAAATTCGAGGAATAGCACCACCTCGTAATTTGACAAAAACATGAACAATAACCTGCTTTTCATTGTTGTACTATTTTTTTTCACAACAGTCTCGTCTCAAGAAATTTTCAAAAAAATAGAGGTAACCAATCTTCAAAAAAACAGTAGTGAAAATCCAAAGAAGTTTGAGCAATTTCAACTAAATACCTCGCTTCTTTTAATAACATTAAAAAATACTTCGCAAAGAGAACTTAAAGAAAGATCTCCCATTATTATTTCTTTACCAAATGGTTTGGGAGGATTTGAGCTTTTCGAAATCTTTGAATCTCAAATTTTAAGTATTGCACTTTCAAAAAAATATCCGAACATCAAATCCTACACAGGCAAAAGCTTAGAAAGCGCATCAACGGTTCGATTTAGCTACTCTCCTTCTCAAGGATTTAATGCTGCTATTTCAAACAACAAAAATGCTACAATTCTTATAAAACCGTCGGATTTAAAAAATGAAAAATACCGCTCATACTCCAGAAAAGATCTTAATGAGGAATCAAATTTTGATTGCAATACTATGGAGAAAATGACAAAAAGCGCATACAATTCATCGAGTAGTATTCGTACTATTAGTAATGATGGATTTTTAAGAAAATATCGTCTTGCTGTTGCGACAACTTTCGAATATTCAAATTATTTTTTAGATGGGACCGAAGTAGATAACAACGAAAGAAAGACAAAAGTTTTAGCGGCAATTAATGTTTCATTAACACGGATTAATGGGATTTTTGAAAGAGATTTTGGTATTACAATGGAACTTGTGAGCAATACTGATTCTGTTATTTTTTTAAACCAATCATCAGATCCTTTTGGTGGAGGTTTTAATGAAGAATTACAAAATACCCTGGATACTACCATTGGAGACAGCAACTATGATGTAGGACACTTATTTGCCTATGAAGATAGCATTTATGGCAATGCAGGATGTATAGCATGCGTGTGCACTACTGGGGCTAAAGGAAGTGGCTTCACAGTTCATTCAGACCCTAGTTCAGATGATTTTAATTTGATTGCCAGTCATGAATTTGGGCATCAATTTGGTGCATTACATGTACAAAGCAGTTCTAATTGTAGAAGCGCCTACGGCTTACAAGAGGTAGAACCAGGGAGTGGAAGTAGCATTATGAGCTATGCAGGAATTTGTTATCCTAATGTACAAAATAACTCTGATGATTATTTTAATTACGTGGACATTAGAGATGTTATTCAATGGACTAGGAATGACAGCTCCTGTGCGGAGCTACTTTCTACTGGCAATACAGATCCCGTTGTAAATGCAGGAAATGATTATACTATTCCTAAAGCAACACCATTTTTTTTGGAAGGAGCTGGATCTGATCAAGATATTAATGATGTTTTGTCTTTTTGCTGGGAAGAAAACGACCCTGAAGACCCTTATTCCAATGACTATCCTAGTCCTAATCAAGTCTATGGCCCCTTGTTTAGATCTAGACTTCCAATAACTTCTCCTATTCGTTATATGCCCCAATTATCTGATATTATTTCAGGAGATTTAACTCCAACTTGGGAAGTTCTTCCATCCGTAAGTAGAACTATGGATTTTGTATTAACAGTAAGAGATAATGCTGTTTTAGGACCTAAAACAGCATCGGACGAAATGACTGTAACTGTGGATGCTAGTTTTGGACCTTTTCAAGTTACTTCTCAAAATACAACAAAAAGCTGGATTGTTGGAGATGTTAAAATAATAACATGGGATGTGTCCAACACAAATTTAGCTCCTATAAATGCAACAAATGTAGACATCTTATTATCTATAGATGGCGGGTATACCTATCCGTATACCATTGCAAACAACACACCAAACGATGGATCAGAAAATATAAATGTCCCTGAAATTCCATTTTCAACAACAGAAGCAAGATTTATGATTAAGGCTTCTAACAATATCTTCTTCTCCATAAATGCTGCAGATATTCATATCCAAAACTCAGAATTCGTCATGCGTTTTGAAGACAATGCACAAACCGTTTGCAAACCCAACAATGCGGTGTACACTTTTACTTATAAAACCTTTTTAGGCTTTGATGAAACAACTACCTTTTCAACCAAAAATCTACCTTCTGGTCTTACAGCTACTTTTAACCCCGTATCTGCTTCCATAAATGATACTACTGTAGAATTAACAATTGAAAACACAGAGAATATCGCATTACAAACTCATGAATTTATCGTAAAAGGGGTTGCAGATAATGTTGAAAAAAGAAATACTATATCGCTCTCATTATTCAATGCTACTATTTCAGAACCTATACTTACATATCCCTCTAATGCACAATCGAATGTAAACCCTAATGACCCCTTATCATGGAATGAAGATATAAATGCGGGCTATTATAGGATTGAAATTGCGAAAAATATTTTATTTACAGATTTGTTAGAAGCTACAAATGTTGAGCAAACAAATTATACCTCTAACTCCTTAGAATATAATACCACGTATTATTGGAGAGTAAAAACGGTAAATATTTGTGGTGAGAGTTCCTTTACAGACATTTTTAGTTTTACTACCTCATGCCCAGACCCTAGCAGTATATCTGTTTCAAATACTACTGCTAATAGTACAGAGATTCATTGGACAGAAAATGGAAATGCCAACAGTTGGGAAGTAGAAGTTGTAAATAGTGGTACTGCCCCAACAGGAACAGGCATCATTACAGATACAAATTCTTTAACAACTTCTAATCTAAATTCTAATACTACCTATAGTGTTTATATAAAATCTATTTGTGGCAATTCCAATTCTAGTAATTGGGTAGGTCCTCAAAGTTTTACAACACTCTCCGATTTTTGTAATGGAGATCATTTCTATGACTCAGGAGGCGCAGACAATCCTTATTCAAACAATGAAAATAATATTACAGTAATTTCTCCAAATGGTGCAGACATTGTGGAAGTAACTTTTTTAAGTTTTAATTTAGAATATAGTTATGATCATTTATACGTATACAATGGAAGTGATATTTACGGAAACTTAATTGGGACTTATACTGGTTCCTATATTCCCACTACTTTTAGATCTAATGAAGGAGAAGCTCTAACTTTTCAATTTACATCAGATAGTTCATCAACTTCGATAGGATGGGAGGCAGAAGTTTCCTGTATTACTGTTAGTTGCCCTGCAACAACAACTTTAAACAGTTCTAATATAACCGACAGTTCCGTAGATCTAAATTGGACAGCCAACGGGACGGAATCCAATTGGCAAATTGAATATGGAACTTCTGGATTTACACAAGGAAATGGAACTTTGGTAAACGCAAACGCTAATCCGTTTTCTCTTACAGGATTAAACCCTTCAACAAATTATGATATTTACCTAAAGGCCGTTTGTGGAAAAAATCCAGATGAGGACGACAGCTTTTGGCTAGGGCCAATTGCTATTGAAACGACTTCAAATTATTGTGAGGGCGATCACTTTTATGATTCAGGTGGCACAGATAAAAACTATCAAAATAGCGAGTATGAAATTACAGTAATTTCTCCATTTTCTGGCGATTATGTAACTGTTGAGTTTTTGGACTTTAATTTAGAAAGTTGTTGTGACAAACTTTCTGTTTACGACGGACCAGATGTAAATGCTCCTTTTCTTGGTGAATTTACGGGGAATTCGCTACCGGGAACATTTATATCAACACATTCAACAGGCTCACTCACCTTTCATTTTACGTCAGATGCTTCCATAACAAAACTAGGATGGGATGCAAAAGTCAGCTGTGTTTCAAAAAGTTGCCCCCCCCCAACAAATATATCTGTTTCAGATGTAGACTCAGATCAAGTAACTATCAACTGGAACGTTGGCGGCACAGAAAATGAGTGGCTAATTAAATATGGAACTACTGGGTTTACCCAAAGAGATGGAACTCTGGTAAACGTCAACTCAAACCCTTTTATTCTCTCTGATCTTAATCCTGCAACAAATTATGACATTTACCTAAAGGCTGTTTGTGGGGATAATCCAGATGAGGACGATAGTGATTGGCTAGGGCCAATTGCTATTGAAACTCCTTGTGGCACTTTTACAGCACCTTTCTATGAAGACTTCGCCAGTTACACAACACCTAAATGTTGGTCTGAATATGGTAGTGAATCTTGGAATTTTGATACTAATGCAGAGTATGCTGCTTCAAATGCAGGAGATAAAACACCTGGTAACAATACAAATTATGCTTGGATTGACGGGTCATTACCTAATGGAGGAAATCAAATAAGCAACTTAAAAACCCCTTGGATTGACATTAGTAATCTAACCACCCCATTACTTGAGTTTTATTTATTTAGTGTCAATGAAAATGAAAACCACTACAATACAATTAAAGCCATTGTTCATGATAATACTGGTGCAAGTTCTGAACTCTTAGTAATGCAAGAATCTACAGAAGGCTGGAAGGAGTATTCTTTTGATTTATCAAATTTTTTAAGCTTATCAAATATTATCCAAATTGAATTTATTATACATGAAAACAGTATTCGTTCTCCATATTATAATGATATTTTAATTGATGAAATAAAGATAGAAGAAGCAGATGTATTTTCGGTTGAAACCCCTAACATATCAGACTTTAAACATTTTCCAAACCCAGTAATAAACACAGTATCAATACAATCTGTTGAACCAATTAATTTAGTTCAGATTTATAATGTTTTGGGGCAAGAGGTCTACCGTCATAACGTCGATTCATTTTCTGAATTTAACGTCGATGTTTCAACACTTAGTGATGGCACATATATTGTCAAAGCAATATCTGATAATAAACTATATAATTTTAGAATAATAAAAATTTCAGAATAACTGTAAACCATAATAAACTATTCCATAGGAAAGCCTCTTTTTCTGATAAAAGATCTAGCATTTTATAGAGCTGTTTTTATGGGGATTAACCATTAACAACAAACTGGATAAATCGGAAAACAATACCGCTTACAAATTTGACTCTGCAGGGATAAATCAGTATTTTAACAGAACTAATTAAGAAATAGATTAAAATGTCAACGAAAACGTCTATAGTCGCTGCCGAATATATTCTAAATGAAATGGCGTCTTCAGACATAAAAAACATCTACAAGGGGTTATCAAATAAAGAAATCACTAAGTATTATGCGGTTCACTTTCCAACGCTAGAGGCTACCGAAGAACAAATGGAATGGTACAGAATTCTACGAAAAGAGGGGACTGGAATTTGGTGGGGCATTTATGAGCAAAAAGACCAAAAGTTTTGTGGAGCGGTTGGGTTTAATGACTTAGATCAAGCTCATAAAAAGGCTGAAATTGGTTTATGGTTATTAAAAGAATATTGGGGGAAAGGAATTTTAAAAATTGTTATGCCTAAGATTTTTGAATATGGCTTCAACGCTCTCAATTTAAATAGAATAGAAGGGTTTGTAGATAGTGACAATGCGAAATGCAAAAAAGCGTTGGAGAAAATTAAGTTCAACTACGAAGGCACAATGAGGTCGAGTGAAATTAAAAATGGGGTAAATATAGACGTTGAAATTTATTCCATTCTAAAAAGTGAATGGGGGCATTAAGCCGCTGAGTAACAAGTTGTATATTGCTAACTAAATATATTGAAAACAATAGAATTCATATAATAGATGTTACATACAATAGAAAACGAACTGCTCATTTGCACAATTGAATCCAATGGTGCAGAAATACGTTCTCTAAAAAATAAGGCCACCAACAAAGAGTACATTTGGCAAATAGCCCCTTCCGTATGGGGCAGTAGCTCGCCGGTATTATTTCCCGCGATTGGAAACATCAAAGAGGATGTTATTCGGTATAGAGGGAATGATTTCAAAATGCCTAAGCATGGAATTATTCGAAATAACAATCAGCTTAGTTTTGATCAGCAAACCCCTTATAAGTGTTCCTTTACACTCATAAGTTCTAAAGAAACACATCTACAATATCCTTTTGAATTTTCATTTAAGGTAGAATTTACACTTGTTGAGAATCGTTTAAATATGGCCTATCACATTGAAAATAATGATAAGAGTACTATGTACTTCGCTTGTGGAGGACACACCGCATATGCTTGCCCTTTAAATGACAGTACTACTCTATCCGACTATTGTATTGAATTTCCGGCGGCAACAGTACTCAAAGCAGATACTTTAGGAGACTCTGGCTTGTTAAGTGACCACAAAAGGGATATTGAAAATGAACAAGGAATACTTTCACTTTCTGACACCCTATTTAATGAAGATGCCTTGGTGTTTTCAAATATCGATTGTAAATGGGTACGCTTGCGAAAAAAGAATGAAAAAAAGGGAATCATTGTTCGTTTTCCGAATTACCCACATCTAGCATTATGGTCTAAGCCAGCGGCCGATTATATTTGTATAGAACCCTGGTTAGGACTGCCTGATAACGAAAATGAATCGATTGAATTGATTGGAAAATCAAGCTATAAAACAATAAAGTCTGGAGGCAAGTTTACAATTGCGATAGAAACAGAAATCGAATAAACCAACATCCTAAACAATGGTACAATCCTATAAAAAGAAGCCACAGCTACAAAAATCATACGACACAATTGTCATTGGATCTGGAATGGGAGGGCTGGCCACAGCTGCTATTTTATCAAAAGAAGGTCAAAAAGTTCTGGTCTTAGAAAAGCACTACACTGCAGGAGGTTTCACACATGTGTTTAAACGAAAAGGGTTTGAATGGGATGTTGGCATACACTATATCGGAGAAATGCAACGTGAGACTAGCATTCTAAAAAAATTATTTGATTATATCACTGACGGTAAATTAAAGTGGGCCGACATGGGTGATGTCTATGACCGGATTGTTATTGGCGATACACATTATGATTTTAAAAAAGGAGTTGGAAATTTTAAAAAGCAGATGATTGCTTATTTCCCAGAAGAAGAAAAAGCAATACATTCCTATATAGAACTAATATTTAAAGCCGTTAAAACAAGTAAAAACTATTACATCAGCAAGGCTATTTCGACTGTATGGTCGGCCTTGTTTGGTAAAATTCTCAAAAATCCATTTTATAAATTTTCAGACCAAACCACCTATGAGGTCCTGAGTAAATTAACCATAAACGAAACTCTTATTAAGGTACTTACTGCCCAGTACGGTGACTATGGTTTGCCTCCAAAACAAAGTAGCTTTGCTATGCACGCATCTGTAGTACGGCATTATTTTGACGGCGGTAGTTTTCCTATTGGAGGGTCTTCACAAATTGTAAAAACAATAGACCCTATCATTACAAAAGCTGGTGGAACCATTTTAGTGAGTGCAGATGTTGAAAACGTTATTATTGAAAATAATACGGCTGTGGGAGTTCAAATGACGGACGGGACGCAATTTCACGCAAAAAATATTGTAAGTAATGCCGGAATAATGACAACTTATAACAAACTCATACCACAAAAAACAGTAGAAAAACACCACTTTAAAAAACAGTTACAAAAAGTAAAGAGGTCCGTATCACACGCCAGTTTATATATTGGGTTAGACGGAAGCCCTGAAGAACTTGGCATTCCAAAATATAATTATTGGGTGTATCCAGAAAAAGGAGACCATGACAGCTGTGTAGAAAACTACTTAGAAGACCTGTCTCAGCCTTTTCCATTAGTATACCTTTCGTTCCCTTCATCGAAAGACCCTGATTGGTCTAACCGTTATCCAGGGAAAAGTACGATTGATGTGATTACCTTAATTCCCTATGAAACTTTCGAAGCTTGGAAAGATACCCCTTGGAAAAAAAGAGGAGATGACTATGAAGCTAAAAAAGAAGAAATTGCTCAACGGTTACTAAAAGAGGTTTACAAGCAGTTACCACAAGTGGAAGGAAAAATAAACTGTTACGAATTATCATCTCCTTTAACTACAGAGCACTTTATAAACTATGAAAAAGGAGAGATTTATGGTTTGGACCATAGCCCATCAAGATTTAGACAGTCATTTTTAAAACCAAGAACGCCCATAAAAAACTTTTATTTAACGGGACAAGATATTGTAACCGCAGGGGTTGGAGGGGCGCTATTTTCTGGCGTGTTAACAACCATGGCTATAACAAGAAAAAATGTGCTGAAGAGAATTCAAGAGACGCCTAAGTAAATAAAATGACAAAGTTTTAAATTATAATTCATAAATTGCTGTTGAAATTTATGAATTATAATTTATTTAAACCCCTAAAAATCATGAGAAAAGATAACGTAGTACTAATGCAAATGGCACGTGAGTCCTTGAAAGGAAAATGGAGTATCGCTATTCCAACATTTTTAATTTATATTATTATTACAGCTTCTTTACAAGGAATTGGTGAGGTTTTTCCGTTGGCAAACTTGATTAGTTTAATCATATCGGGGCCAATCGCTCTAGGTATTGCTATTTTTTCATTAAATATTGCTAGAGATAAAGAACTGAAAGTAGAACAACTCTTTGAGGGGTTTGAGAATTTTTGGACGTCAGTTGGCGCTTATATTCTTATGTTGATATTCATACTTCTATGGTCTATTCTTTTGATAATTCCAGGAATTATTGCTGCGATTTCATATTCTATGACTTTTTTAATTATTGCAGAAGATGAGTCTATTGACGCTATAGGGGCACTTAAAAAAAGTAAAGAAATAATGTACGGTCACAAATGGAAATACTTTTGTTTAATGCTACGATTTATTGGATGGGCCTTAATTTGCATATTAACTTTTGGTATTGGATTTATATTGCTATTGCCTTATATACAGGTGACTACTGTAAAGTTCTATGAAGATATCCAAGTTGCTAACTTAGCAAACCAAACAGTCTAAAAACAGTTATTTAATATCTTGTACGGTTGTTTTGTGAATCCTAAATTGTAAACATACAAATAACACAAATGAAACTAGACCTTTATCAGGTAGATGCTTTTACAGAAGACATCTTTGGAGGAAATCCAGCATGTGTTGTTCCCTTACCCCACTGGTTATCAGATGAAATTCTACTAGAAATTACCAAAGAAAATGCAGTAGCTGAAACAGCATTTTTTGTAAATTCTGGCGATAAAATTCACTTAAGATGGTTTACGCCTGAAATTGAAATGGATTTGTGTGGACACGCCACGCTGGCCACTGCACATTGTTTAAAAACAATTTTAAACTACCCAAAAGACAGCATTGTTTTTGAAACAATGAGTGGAGATTTAACTGTTAATTTTAATGAGGGCCTATACCACCTTAACTTTCCGTCTCGTATGCCTGTTATATCAGAGCTTCCTGAGGCTATTAAAAACGCCATAAACCTTCAACCGAAAGCGGTTTACAAATCAAGAGATTATATGTTGGTTTATGACACCGAACAGGATATTCGTAATCTAAAAATTGACCGTCAAATTTTTGACCAAATAAACCTTAATACAGGCGGGGTTATCGTAACTTCAGAAGGGAACAAATATGATTTTGTATCTCGCTTTTTCACCCCTCAGGCATCCATTTTAGAAGACCCAGTCACTGGTTCAGCCCATTGCTCATTAATTCCATTTTGGGCTTCAGAACTAAAAAAAAACAAACTCAGTGCTAGTCAACTTTCTAAAAGAGTTGGACATTTACAATGTGAAAATAAAAAAGAAAGGGTTATTATAAGTGGAAATGCAAAAACATACTCAATTGGACACATTTGGACACGCTAATTTTGCTAGTACACAAAGTCATTTTATAACTCGCCACAAAAAATTGTATTTAAAGTTAGAGTAATCTAATTAGGATTACTAACTTCACAATTGATGTTACAAATTACTAACTACTATAACAATGGAGGGAAGTATATTCAATACAAAATTTCAACAAAATAGCATTACCAGTAAAATTGTGGTTGGCTTAGAACGAATATCTGAGGCTTTTAAGGGCATACTTTGGGAACATGCAAAAGTAATTGGATTAAGTCCAACTCAAATTCAAATACTAATTTTCATAGCTTACCACAAAACTAAACTCTGTAATGTAAGTCATTTAGCCAAAGAATTTAACATCACTAAACCAACTGTTAGTGATGCAGTCCGCGTATTGAATAATAAAAAATATATTATCAAAGATTATTCTTTGACGGACGGTAGGAGCTATTCAATTTTATTATCAGAGCTCGGCAAAAAAACAGTTTTAGAAACGGATAAGTTCGCAAATCCTTTGAAAGATCACTTAAACGGCTTAAAAGAAACAGATCTAGAAATTGTATTTGAGTCTTTGACTACATTAATTTACCAGTTAAATAAAACAGGAATTCTATCCGTTCAACGGAGCTGTTTTAGCTGTAATTTCCTTACTAAATATGAAAATAAAAATTACTGTAATCTTCTTAAAAAAGAATTAATAAGTTCTGATATAAGATTGGATTGTCCAGAACACGAAGTCGCTATACTGTAAACTTTAGATAAAATAAAAGTCCATAAAATGATTGTACCTTTGCTCGCTGAAGCAAATAACCAATTTTCACAGAACAGGCATGGCAAAACTCCCAAAAGAATACCAGTTTTTAGACTTATCTGATTACGGACGAACCGGAGGACATTGGATTGCAAGCCAACTTAAGCACACCCGTTTCACCCCTATTCATGTAACAACCCTATTTGTTTTTGCAGGGCTTATAGCCATTGGTTGCATGCTAAATGGCTATTACAAAACAGCTGCCTTTTTTATCATATTAAAATCTATTTTAGATGCTGCCGATGGGGAGCTGTCACGACTTAAAAACACCCCTTCCTATACCGGGCGTTATTACGACTCTATTGCAGATATTATACTTAATTTTTGTTTTTTACTTGCTTTCTGGCACATTACCAATAGTTCAATAATCTATATGTTAATCGCCTTTTTTGGCATTCAACTTCAAGGAACCGTCTATAATTACTACTATGTGATTTTAAGAAATGCGGTGGAAGGCGACTCTACCAGTAGAATTTTTGAGGACGCTGCGCCAAAGGCACTTAAAGGAGAAAGCCAACGTACCGTAAACATCTTTTACAAGATTTATGATATATTATATATCACCTTTGACAAGATAATGTACCATATGGACAAAAATGCAAGTGACAGTCCTCCGTTTCCAAAATGGTTTATGACCCTAGTTTCTATGTATGGTCTTGGATTTCAGTTGCTGTTCATGTCATTTATGCTAGCCTTAAACTTACAAGACTATGTGATCCCATTTTTCATTAGCTACTCCGCACTGATCGTGGTATTTGTAGGGCTTAGAAAACTTATCCTTAAACCCTTATAAAGTAGCTGCAACTTTTGCAACAGCTGCAATGGTTTCGTCTAGGTCACCATAGGATAGGGCGTCTGTAATAAACCAGGTTTCAAATGCACTCGGCGCAATATAAATGCCTTCATTTAACAGGCCATGGAAAAAGGCTTTAAAACGCTCGTTGTTTCCTTCTGCTGCCGTTTCAAAATCCACAACAGTTGTTTCACAAAAATGTACCGAAATCATTGAGCCTATCCTATTAATCGTATGTGTTATTTGATGTGTTGTTAAGGCTGCTGTGATGCCTTCGTGCAGATACGCCGTTTTCTTTGCTAAGCGATCAAACACCTCAACATCGGATTCTAAAGCGTTTAACATTGCATATCCCGCCGCCATGGCTAATGGGTTACCGCTCAAAGTACCGGCTTGATATACGGGACCTAAAGGCGCTAGATGTGACATGATTTCGTGACGTGCTGCAAAAGCCCCTACTGGCAAACCACCTCCTATTACTTTTCCAAAACATACAATATCGGCATACACACCATACAATTCTTGAACCCCACCCTTAGCCAAACGAAAGCCCGTCATGACCTCATCAAATACTAAAACAGATTGATGTGCATCACACAAATCTCGAAGACCTTGTAAAAAACCTGAATGCGGCGGGATACAGCCCATATTTCCAGCTACTGGTTCTACTATGATACACGCAATTTCAGAGGGGTTTGCTTCAAATAGTTTGGTAACAGAGTCTAAATCATTATACGTTGCAAGCAGCGTATCTTTGGCAGTTCCTTGTGTAACTCCTGGACTATTGGGGCTTCCAAAAGTAACTGCACCACTACCCGCTTGTATTAGAAATGAATCTGAATGCCCATGGTAACAGCCTGCAAATTTTATGATTTTTTCTTTTCCGGAAAACCCTCGTGCCAAACGTACGGCGCTCATACAGGCTTCTGTTCCAGAATTTACAAAACGAATTTGATCAATATTAGGCACCATTGAGACTGCAAGGTCTGCAATTTGTGTTTCAATTTCTGTGGGCATTCCAAAAGAGGTTCCTAATTTTGCTTTCTCAACCACGGCGTCAATTACCGGAGGGAAAGCATGCCCTAAAATCATAGGACCCCAAGAATTTATATAATCTATAAGACGGTTACCATCCGCATCATACAAGTATGCTCCCTTCGCTTTATCAACAAAAATAGGGGTTCCCCCTACGGCTTTAAACGCACGAACAGGCGAATTAACCCCTCCAGGAATTACTTTTGAAGCGGCTTTAAATAAATGACTACTGCGTTGGTATTTCATAAAGTTAGTTTGTAGTGATTCTGAGTTCTTGACCAATTGACAATTCAATTGATTTCAGATTATTTTGCTTGGTAATCTCATCAACTGTTGTGTTGTATAATTTAGATATAGAATATAAGGTATCCCCTTTTTGTACCACATGGTTTTGTATGATCGCCTTTGAAGAACGTTTCTTTTTAGAAGATTTATTTTTAGAACGTTTCTTTTTGGGTTTTTCATCAAACTTATAAAGCTCGTAACGTTCTATTAGACTAATTAATTTCTTTGGATATTTACGGTCTGTTGCATAGCCTGCCTTACGAAGGCCTTTTGCCCAGCCTTTATAATCCTTCATTTTTAATTTAAATAACTCGGCATAGCGTTTTCTGTTTGCCAAAAATTCGGAGTGATCTCGGTATGACTTGTTAGGGTCTTTGTATTTCCTAAAGCACTCTTGAGCTTCATCATCATCATGATAAACCTTATCACCAGTCCAATTGTGGCATTTAATTCCGAAGTGATTATTAGCTTGACGGGCTAAGCGCCCTTTTCCAGAACCCGATTCTAAAATCCCTTGTGCTAAAGTAATACTAGCTGGGATCCCATAAAGATGCATTTCATTTATAGCGACAGATTTAAAGTAAGAAATATACTCTAAAGGGGTGTTAAAAATAGGTGTGTTAATTTCTACAACAGAATCTACTGCTGGTTTTGGTGATGCCTTGCGGGACTTAGAGTTTCGCCTCGCTCCACAACTAGAGAGTAAAACTCCCACAAAAATAAAAATAATAATTCGCTTCATATCTATACTATTTCTTCAAGTTTCTTTTGCTTCAATCTTAAATTCATCCCTTCTATCCCCTGCAAACCTCCTGTGTGTATCGCCAAAATCTTGGCTGTTTTAGGTATTTCTCCAGAACGAATTCCATCAAATATACCATACATCATTTTAGCCGTATAAACAGGGTCTAAGGGGATGTTATACGTTGACTTAAACTCATTCATAAAATTTATTAATTTAGAGTTTACTTTTGCATAACCTCCAAAATGGTAGTCTTCACAAAGTTCCCAATTAGACTGTGTCGCAAATTTACAAATATCTTCCTTTAAAAAATGACCTTTTAGGGCTGGAAATCCAATAATTTTTTGTGTTGGTAAGCTTCCGTTTATAAGACCTGCTATGGTGCCTCCTGTTCCTACTGGGCAACAGATAATATCAAAAGAATGGTCTTTTTCTGTCAAAATCTCCTCACACCCTTTAACGGCTAGCTCATTGGTGCCTCCTTCGGGGATCAGATAGTAGTCTTTAAATACTGTTAATAATTGCTGTAAATAAACTGGATCTGTTTTACTCTTATAGGTTGATCGCGACACAAACTCTAAATGCATTCCACAAGATTTTGCATACCTAAGCGTTGGATTACTGTCAACTTTAAAGATAAGCTCCTCCCCTCTTATAACTCCAACGGTAGGAATTTTTAATTCTTGGCCCGCTGCTGCTGTCGCCGCTATGTGGTTAGAAAAAGCCCCTCCAAATGTTAGGAGGCCTTTGTAATTTCCCAACTTAGCTGTTTCTAAGTTATACTTTAATTTTCTAAATTTATTTCCGGATACTGTAGGATGAATCAAATAGTCTGGTTTGAGAGCTAGTTGAGAATTTAAACGAATGTTTTCTGTTGTTTTAATTTTTAGCATAGAAAATCTGAAGTGTAAAAATAGTAAATACTTTAGTGATTTAGTTGTCTATAAATACCTTTAAGCTAAAAACTGTTAAAAATTTATTTATCTAAATATTATATTATATTTGCTAGATATGAAAAAACACATCCCTATTGAAGACGGAGATTACTATTTAACTCCAGAGGGTTACCGTTGTTTCACAGAACAATACCACTTAAAACGAGGCTATTGTTGCGAGAGTGGGTGTAAACATTGTCCCTATGGATATAACACCCGAACAAACACACAAAAATAAACAAATTGAAGGCAATAGACATTACATTTGAAGATGAGATTTTGGAAGGCATACCTAACAACCTACCACAAGAACGTGTTTATGATGATTCTTACAACCATGCGCCCAAAAGAAAATCTATTTTAAGCAAAGAAGAAACTAAACTAGCTTTAAAAAATGCGTTACGCTATTTTAAAAAAAAACACCATGCCGTTCTTATTAAAGAATTTAAAAATGAACTAGACACTTACGGACGAATTTACATGTATCGGTACCGCCCGACTCATAAAATATTAGCACGCCCTATAAACGCTTATCCAGCAAAAAGTAAACAAGCGGCTGCCATTATGTTAATGATTCAAAATAATTTGGATGATGCCATTGCTCAACACCCGCATGAACTGATTACCTATGGTGGAAATGGGAGTGTTTTTTCAAACTGGGCACAATACCGTCTAACGATGCAATATTTAGCTCAAATGACAGACACTCAAACCTTAGTGATGTATTCAGGACATCCCATGGGACTGTTTCCTTCTCACAAAGAAGCACCAAGAGTTGTTGTGACTAATGGCATGATGATTCCTAACTACTCCAAACCGGACGACTGGGAACGATTTAATGCATTAGGGGTCTCTCAATATGGCCAAATGACTGCAGGAAGCTATATGTATATTGGACCACAAGGAATTGTTCATGGCACTACGATTACGGTCCTAAACGCCTTTAGAAAAATAAAAAAAACACCCCTTGGTAATATATTTTTAACTGCTGGCCTAGGAGGAATGAGTGGCGCCCAACCAAAAGCAGGGAATATAGCTGGCTGTATTACGGTCTGTGCAGAGATTAACGAAAAAGCGCTGTATACAAGACATTCTCAAGGCTGGGTAGATGAAGTCTATACAGATGTTAACTCTTTGGTTGAACGCGTTCAAAAAGCCCAAAAAAATAAAGAAATTAAATCACTTGCTTATTTAGGCAATGTAATAGACGTCTGGGAAGCATTTTACACTTCCAATATACTTGTAGATTTGGGAAGTGATCAAACGTCTCTTCACAATCCGTGGGCAGGTGGATACTACCCTGTTGGGTTGGATTATGAACAAGCCAATGCTCTGATGGCATCAGACCCTAAACTTTTTAAAGAAAAAGTGAAAATCTCCTTAAGAAAACATGTAGAAATTGTTCAAAAACATACAGACAGAGGCACGTATTTCTTTGATTATGGGAATGCCTTTTTGTTAGAGGCTTCAAGAGCAGGTGCTGATATTATGGCTGAAAATGGTATAGATTTCAAATACCCCAGTTATGTTCAGGATATTATGGGACCAATGTGCTTTGATTATGGGTTTGGCCCTTTTAGATGGGTATGTGCCACTGGCTCTAGTGAAGATCTGGCCAAGACAGATGCGATCGCTTGTAAAGTTTTAGAGGCTCTAAAAAAAGAAGCCCCTGATGAGATCCAACAACAAATGACAGATAATATCCAATGGATAAAAGGAGCTCAAGAGCATAAATTAGTCGTGGGTTCACAAGCAAGAATTTTATATGCAGATGCGGAAGGGCGCATGAAGATTGCAGAGGCTTTTAATAACGCTATTGCTAATAATGAAATAGGAGCTGTGATACTAGGACGCGATCATCACGATGTTTCAGGAACCGACTCCCCATACAGAGAAACAAGTAATATTTATGATGGCTCACAATTTACCGCTGACATGGCCATTCAAAATGTAATAGGCGATAGCTTCAGAGGCGCCACCTGGGTAAGCATCCATAATGGTGGTGGCGTAGGGTGGGGTGAAGTCATAAATGGAGGATTTGGCATGGTTCTTGACGGGTCTAAAGAGTCAGGGCGACGATTAAAGTCGATGTTATTTTGGGATGTAAACAATGGAATTGCTAGACGAAATTGGGCACGAAACGAGGAAGCTACATTCGCCATTAAACGTGCCATGGAAGCAGAACCACTGCTAAAAGTGACTTTGCCACACATTGTTGATGAAGCACTATTAATTGACCTTTAAAAAAGATGAAAATGAAAAACACAGTCGCTTATTTATTATTAATTACATTATTTATTACTTCTTGTCAGTCCGTAAAAGTTGTCGTTGATTATGACAAATCCGCTCAGTTTACATCTTACAAGACATATGGGTTTTTAAAGGAAGGCATTGATCGAGCTGAAATAAATGATTTAGACAAACGTCGCATCTTAAGATCTATTGAGGCTGTACTTATTGAAAAAGGATTTACAAAGTCTGAAACACCAGATATCCTTATTAACTTCTTTACAAAAGAAAGACAGGAAGTTAATATTAACAATAACAATTATGCTGGTTTTGGATATGGTTGGGGATGGGGATGGGGATGGGGTCCTAACATGGGAGCACAAATGAATATTTCAACCTCTACATCCATACAAGGTACTTTGTATATTGACTTAATAGATACAACTAAAAAAGAACTTGTTTGGCAAGGCGTTGGAAAAGGATCTTTGACTGCTAATGTTGAACAAAAAGATGAAAAAATACACAACTTTGTAACATCAATTTTAAGCGAGTACCCTCCGCAAGTAGGCCTCTAAGCCTTAACATCCAAGGCGTCCCTTAAAGTATTTCCAATTAGCATAAAAGCCATTACTAGACTCATTATACACAGACCTGGAATAAGCGCTAAATAGGGCTTACCTAAGATTATATAATTATAATGGTCTTTGATCATTGCGCCCCAACTAGACACTGGAGGCTGTGCTCCAATTCCTAAAAAACTAAGACCACTTTCGATAAGGATTGCAGCGGCAAAATTTGCAGCTGAAATAACAATAACGGGGGCTAAAATATTTGGTAAAATGTGTTTTACAATAATCCTGTAGTCTGTAAATCCTAAAGCCCTAGCTGCAGTGACATATTGCATTTTTTTAACACTCATCACCTGCCCTCTTACAATTCTTGCTACCTCAACCCACATTGTAAGTCCAACCGCTATAAACACTTGCCAAAAACCTTTTCCTAAGGCAAGCGTAATTGCAATTACTAAAAGTAAGGTAGGGATAGACCAAGTGACATTAATCACCCACATGATAAGAGCATCCCACTTTCCTCCAAAATAGCCTGCTATACTCCCTAAGAAGACTCCAATAAGAAGAGATATAAAGACTGCTATAAATCCAATTGAAAATGAAATTCTTGCGCCTACTAAAATTCGACTTAAAAGATCTCGTCCGTACTTATCGGTTCCAAAATAAAATGTTCTTCGGGTTATAAAAGGCCGTGATGATATTGGGGAAACCAATGGGAATTCAATAGATTTCTCTAAACCCTTAAGACCGTCAGAAGCGTAGGTTGTATAATAGATATTGGTCGGTTCAAAACGATGACTAGAAACCGGGATTTCAGTCGCAGGATTTGAATCGCCAAAAAATAAACGATTAAAAAAATTCTGCTCCTCATTCAAAGAATTAGGAACAACTAGTATTGGAACTGAAAACCCCGGGGCTTTGGAATGAATGGACAAATGCATTTGATTTGCATACTGGGAGGAATCAGGCGCTAAAATATAAGCAAAAACTGAAATAAACGCCATAAATACAATGAACCAAAAACTAAAAACGCCCCAAAAGCTTTTTTTAAATTTTTGAAGCGCTAAGCTTGTCAATCCCTGTTTGTGCATTGCTAATTAATCTTTAAGCTGTGCTGTATTATTAGTGCTGTAAGAATTTTTTAAATCATACAAAACATTTAGGGCTTCTTCCATATAAATATCCTTAGCAAGGTTTTCGTGCCATCGATTTCTGTTAATCTTAAAAACAGAGTCTTGCTCCATAATTGCTAGCTCATGTGACAGAGGCTGAAAAATCAAGTCTGTCTGATAGTCTGATAATTCATCAAAGCGTTTAGACTCTAATTCTCTTAAATCAATATTTTGTGAATATTTTTTAAAATTAAGCTGGTAAACATCTTGATCTCTGATGGTTTTAATCCAACGAGCATTGTCGTCTATAAGCTTTATTTCAGCACTTGAATCCAATCGATTTTTGCTACTTTCAATCACCGCTTCATAACTAATAGAGTTTTGCCAAACCGTATAATTAGCAGCTTCTATTTCATCCCACGCCAAAGGATTATCTTGCTCTCTCTCCCCCATTTCGATGTAACTAAAGCGCCCTGGAACAACGACATCACTTTTTACACCTTCTAGTTGTGTAGAGCCCCCATTAATACGATAGTACTTCTGAGTAGTAAACTTAAACGCTCCCATATCTCCGTTTGTATTGCTTCGGATCATTCGGTTTAGATCCACTATATTTTGAACAGTGCCCTTACCATATGTTTGCTTACTACCTATCACAATAGCGCGTTTATAATCTTGCATAGCAGCTGCTAAAATCTCAGACGCAGAGGCGGATAATTCATTTACTAAAATGACCAGTGGCCCCTCCCATTCAATACCGCGTTGTTTATCCTCTAAAACTTCTTTATCATCCCCGGTAGATCGGACTTGAACTATTGGACCTTTGTCAATAAATAAGCCTCCAATATCAACAACTGTTTTTAGAGAGCCCCCTCCATTATTCCTTAGGTCTAAAACCAAGCCTTGCATGCCTTCAGTCTTTAGACGCTCGATTTCATTCTTAACATCAGAGGCTGCATTCCTACTGTTATAATCTTCAAAATCAATATAAAATTTAGGAAGATTAATCACACCAAATGTAAACCCGTCCTTAACCACTTTGGTTGACTTTGCATACGTTTCTTCTAGCAAAATCTCATCTCTAGGAATACTTAAATCTTCAATAGTACCGTCTACTTTTTTAAGCGTGAGGATCACATTTGAACCTTTAGGTCCTTTAATCAGCTTCACAGCGTCATCCAAGCGCATCCCTACCACACTTACAGCCTCTGCTTCATCTTCCTGTCTGACTTTGATGATCGCATCTCCAACCTCCAACTTGTCCTGGCGCCATGCAGAACCACCAGAAATAAGTTCTGTAATAGTTATTACATCCATGCGCTTTTGAAGACGCGCTCCAATTCCTTCATACTTACCGGCCATTTGCGCATCAAATCTATCCTTATCACTTGGCGCAAAATAAAAAGTATGTGGATCAAATTCCTCAGCGATTGCATTTATATAAACGGACAGCCAGTCTTGTCGTCTGATATCTTCTAATACAGAGAAGTTTTCTGTCATTGTTTTTAAAATTGAAGCTCTCGCTTCGCTTTCAATTTCGGAAAGAGGTTTGGATATGTAACTTTCATCTGTTTCTTTGAGTTTGTTTTCCACAATCATAAGATCATGATAGTTTGCTATTGCATAAAATTTTAATTGCTTACGCCATCTGTCAAACATTTCTGATTTTGTTGATACATAAGTGCTGTTTTCGTAATCTGTAGAATACACTTCGTTTAAGTCAAAATCAAAAGGCTGCTCTAAGACTTCAGAGTACATGTTTTTAGATTCTTCAAAACGAATTAAAAAACGATCATACACCAGATCAAAGAAACTAACATCATGCTCTAGAATTTGGTTATCTATCTCGATTTTGAATTGTTCAAATTCATTAACATCTGATTGTTTAAAATAATTTTTAAATGGATCAATTTGGTTTAAAAAGCTGCTATAAACACCTTCTGAAAGTTCATCATTTATGTCTTTAGGCTCAAAATGACCTTGTTCAAGTAAGTAAGTGATTAATTGCAATAATAGCTTGTCCTTGTCTGGATCATCAAAAGACTTGGATGTAAAGCTACAAGATGCAAAAGCAATCAGCATGGAGACTAAGAAAATATTGATATTTCGTTTCATAAAATGAACTATGTATTAGACTATTTAAATAATATTCTAATGTATAAAGAAAAAATAATGCCAAAGTAATGAATGGTAATAATTTTTTGTTAAAGCGGGGAAAATCATCAAATGAGCAACAATTTATGTATTTTTGTACTAACTATAACAACTTAAGGAATGACAAAAAGACCTTTAATTTTAATTACCAATGATGATGGGATTACAGCTCCAGGCTTGCGAACCCTAATCAAGGTCATGAACACAATTGGAGAAGTAATTGTCGTTGCCCCAGACAGTCCACAAAGTGCTATGGGACATGCGATCACTATTAATGATACGTTATATTGTAAAAAAGAGCAAATTGACAATGGTCCACAAACAGAATACAGCACTTCAGGAACCCCTGCCGATTGTGTAAAAATCGCAGTTCATGAGCTTTTAGACCGTAGGCCAGACCTCTGTGTTTCTGGGGTTAACCATGGATCAAATTCTTCTATTAACGTTGTTTACTCTGGGACTATGAGCGCCGCTATTGAAGCAGGGATGGAAGGAATTCCATCCATTGGTTTTTCACTCTTAGACTACAACTGGGAAGCTGATTTTAGTCAAATAGAATCGTTTATTAGAACCATTAGCAATCAAGTATTGACCCAAGGATTACAAAAAGGGATTATTTTGAATGTTAATTTCCCAAAACTTTTAGAAAATGACATTAAGGGCATTCGCGTTTGCCGTCAAGCCAATGCCAATTGGATTGAAAAATTTGACAAACGTCAAACCCCGCTAGGAAGAGACTACTATTGGCTAACTGGCGAGTTTAAAAACTTAGATAAAGGGGAAGACACTGATGAATGGGCTCTAGAAAATGGCTATATATCTGTTGTCCCTGTACAGTACGACTTAACAGCACACCACTATATAAAAGAATTAAATAACTGGACTTTCAATGGATAAAAAATCAATCATAACCGGTGCTATAATAGGACTTATTTCAAATGCTATAGGCTTATTTTTTGTGAGCTTATTTACGGCAAAAATGTCCGGACGTTCTGGGGGAGTCACAGCTGTTTTAGAAGCTGCTATTTCAGAAGATTTTCTAGGAAAATTAATTAGCTTAGGAGCCATTCTTAACTTGATATGTTTTTTCTATTTCATTCGCAAAAAAAAAGATGGTCATGCAGGCGGAATTTTGGCTGCTACTATTTTGATTGCTGTGGGAACCTTTATAATTAAACTGTAAATGAAGTATTACATTATTGCCGGAGAAGCCTCTGGAGATTTGCATGCTGCAAATATGATGAAAGCCCTAAACAAAACAGATTCTAAGGCAGAATTTAGGTTTTGGGGAGGTGATTTGATGCAAAATGTAGATGGCAAACTAGTAAAACATTACAAAGAATTGGCTTTTATGGGCTTTTTTGAAGTAATTTTAAATCTAACAACCATACTTAAAAACCTATCGTTCTGCAAAGCAGATATTAAAAGCTATCAGCCCGATTGTTTGATTTTTATCGACTACCCTGGATTTAATTTACGAATCGCAAAATGGGCAAAGAAAGAAGGCTTTAAAACCCATTACTATATCTCACCACAAATTTGGGCTTGGAAAGAAAGCCGCATTGCTGCTATTAAACGTGATGTAGATAAAATGTACGTCATACTTCCTTTTGAAAAAGACTTCTATGAAACGAAGCACGGCATGCCGGTCGAATTTGTAGGACACCCGCTCATTGATGCTATTGCCAACAGAAATACCGTAGATGAGGGTTGGTTTCGACAAACACACGGACTCAACGAAAAACCTATTATTGCGCTACTTCCTGGGAGTCGAAAACAAGAAATAAACAAAATGCTATCGCAAATGCTAAGTGTTGTAAAAACATTTTCGGACTATCAGTTTGTGATTGCAGGCGCTCCAAGTCAGGATCCTTTATTTTACAGCTCATTTATCGAAAATAAAAATGTATTTTTTGTTGAAAACGCTACATACGATCTATTAAGCATGTCTCATGCTGCGCTAGTTACATCTGGAACTGCGACATTAGAAACAGCACTTTTTAAGGTTCCTGAAGTCGTCTGCTACAAGACTAGCTGGATCTCTTATGAAATTGGAAAACGCTTAGTAAAGCTAAAATACATTTCATTGGTTAACTTAATTCTAGACAAAGAAGTGGTGACCGAATTAATTCAAGCATCGTTTAACTCAAAACGCCTCACAAAAGAGCTTAGCTCTATCTTAAATGGAGGCAAGCGTGAAGAGCAGTTTGTGGCTTATCATGAGCTAGAAGCTAAACTAGGAGGGCCTGGAGCCAGTCAGAAAGTTGCAGAATTAATTTATAATTCTATAAATTAGAGGTACTTTAAGAGTCCCTAATCTAAAACCTACAACTGATTCATTGAGAAATGGCTCGGCTTTTTCAAATGAAAGCCTTCAATTACCCCATCATAAAACTTACAATTTGTTTTGCAAGCGGCATTCTTGTTAGTGACTGTATAGAGTGTAGTGTTGTAAATCTATCATCTATTCTTTTTATTGGCTTACTTACATTAACTGCAGCAAATTACTATTGTAAAAAACACAACAAAACGTTGTACTGGCCCTCTCTTTTGGTGTTAATACTTTTTGTTTTGCTAGGTCTACTTTTGTCCAAAATACACTCTCCTAAATTTCATCAATCTCATTATACTCATCTTGAGAAATTGACAGAAAACCACTTGTTTGAGCTTGAGTTTGTGGTAGAGAAAAAATTAAAACCCACAATCTATAACCGTCGCTATTATGTAAAAATTATAAGAATTGATTCGATACCAGTCTCTGGAACACTTCTGTTAAACCTGAGTAAAGAATCAACTATTGAACGTTTTTCAGTAAATAGTAGGATCACAACAGTAAGCTCTATTAACGACATATACTCTCCCTTAAACCCGTATCAATTTAACTACAAAAACTACCTCAAAAAACATGGGATCTACCATCAAATCACACTTAAGAAGGAAATTGTTTTCATGGGCTTAAAAAAAGTTAATTCATTAACAGCCTATGCCGAAGAAATTCGAGACTATTTGAACATAGAACTTAAAAAACTTGCTTTCAAACCCATAGAAATAGCATTCCTTAAAGCCTTACTACTTGGGCAACGTCAAGATATTTCATTTGATATTTACGAAAATTATAAAAAAGCAGGCGTTGTTCATATTTTAGCGATTTCAGGACTTCATATTGGAATCCTATTAATTCTTTTACATTTTATTCTGCGTCCTTTGCTATACTTTAAACATGGGAAAATTATTCAATCCATCCTTATTATAGTTATATTATGGGGGTTTGCAATTATTGCAGGCCTGTCTGCTTCAGTTGTTAGAGCGGTAACTATGTTTAGTTTATTTGTACTTGCTAAGGGACTAAACACGCAAACTAACTCCTTAAATACTTTAGCTTTATCGGCTTTTATATTATTACTTATAAAGCCTGAATTTTGTTTTGATGTTGGATTTCAGCTTAGTTATGCAGCGGTTGCCGCTATTGTGATTATAAAACCTGTTTTAGATTCTTGGATAGTATTAAAAAATCCGATTGCTAACTTTTTTTTAGACTTATTAAAAGTGTCTGTAGCTGCACAACTTGGCGTATTACCGTTAAGTCTTTTTTACTTTCATCAATTTCCTGGACTCTTTTTTTTAACCAACCTCATTATCATCCCCTGTTTGATGCTGGTCCTAGGATTAGGAGCGGTTACACTAATTTTTATTGGATTTAAAAATACTCCTGACATACTCATAGAGGTCTTGGGAGCCGTCATTCAGTTTATGAATAACATTGTAGAACAGGTCGCTTCTAAAGAAACTTTTCTGTTTGAAAATATTTCTTTTGACGCGCAGGCTCTAATATTAAGCTACTTGATACTCATGCTTCTAGCGGCATTTTATCAGAATAGATCCTTTAAAATTATAATTCTATTAGGGATTGCTGTGGTTTGCTTTCAAATTAGTGTCATGCAAATTCCTGCACTACATACTAGAAATTCATTCATCATATTTCATAAATCAAGACATAGTTTGATCGGGCTTCAAACAAAACAGCATTTAGAAATTCATCATACCTTAAAAAATTCCAATACAGAACGAATTATAAAAGATTATAAAGTGGGTGCTGCTATTAAAAAACAATGTGATGATAATATCAGAAGACTTTATCAGATAAACGATAAAAGTCTTTTGGTCGTGGACAGTTTAGGATTCTATAGTACAAAAACTCGAAAACCTCAATGGGTCTTGTTAAGACAATCGCCAAAAATTAACTTAAGCAGACTAATTGACAGCCTTAACCCCGAATTGATTATTTGGGATGGAAGTAATTATAAAACCGATCAAGAACGCTGGAAACTTACCTGTATAACAAAAAAAATCCCTTTTCATCAAACGAGTGAAAAGGGTGCTTTTATTATTGATTTTTAAATTAAGGTGCAAAGCTGGGTTTAAAAGTTTTATAATAGGCATTAAACGCTTCTTGGTTATTCATTTTCTTATAGGTTTCGTCTTTAAACAACTGCAAGTATAATTCGAGTTTCTGAGCAGTTTGGTACCCTGGAATCGGTGCAATTACCTCTCCCTTTTGTCCTAAAAAAACAATTGTCGGATACGCTCTGACTCCTAAATACTGCGAGAATTGATGTGAACTATTTCTGCGTTTTGCCTTCTTTGGGTCATAGTTTGGATTTGCAAATAGTTGCTCTTTATAATGGACCGTATCATTGCCTTCAGCGTTAAACTTAACGGCATAATAATGAGTATTTACAAACGCAATCAAATCCTTGTTTGTAAAAGTGTTTTTATCTAACAATTTACATGGCCCACACCAAGCAGTATACATGTCTATCATGATGCTTTTAGGGGCTTTTTCCTGTAATACTAGAGCCTCGTCCATTGACACCCAATTGATTGTTTGCGCCCCTATTGAAATAGAACTCAATAGTATTAAAGTGACTAAAACAGATAACTTCATAAAAAATTTATTTTATTTATAACAAATAGTGTGCCTGATTAACGAACTCCGTGCATTAACTTTTTGATCACTGGATATAACAATGCAGACATCACTCCTAGCCCTACGGCTACGGCTGTTAATATCCAAAAGAAATAACTCAACCCTTGCTCTTTAGCAATCCCTTCTGATGCTTCTCCAAAAACACCTGCTAATTTCATTCCAATAGCAACTGCTAAATACCAAATTCCAAACATCATAGCAATCATTCGTCCTGGTACCAACTTACTTACATAAGACAAGGCTACTGGCGAAATACACAATTCACCCATGGTATGGAAGAAATATACTAAAATTAACCAAATCATACTCACAGAAGCTGTCTTGGCCCCTGGCTCAATTGAAGAGGCACCGATGGCGACACAGGCCATTCCGGTTCCTAATAAGACCATCCCAATGGCGTATTTCATATTAGCATTCGGATTGTATTTACTTTCCCACCACTTAGAAAACAAGGGGGCAAATGCAATGATAAACAAGGAGTTTAAAACCCCAAACCAAGAGGCTGGTACTTCAGCGACCTCTTTTCCAAATTCTATAGATAACATCCAAATGGCAATCGCCCAAATAATTATAAAACTAATCGCTAAAAAGATATTTGAAAGTGCATATTTGGAAAATGTTTTCTTAAATAATAACCACAAAACCCAAGTGATAATCCCCAGCGGTATAATCGTCATCAAAGTATTGGCTATTTTAAATATAAAGGCTGAATTTCCTTCAAGAACTCGCTGGGTATAATCCCGTGCAAAAATGGTTAATGAACTTGGTGCCTGCTCAAAAATAGCCCAAAAGAAAATCGTGATAAAAGCAAAAAACATGACGGCCAACATTCGATCACGGGTGATTCTGTCGTATTTAGGAATTCGAATGACTAGTAATAGCACAAACAGACCTAAGGCGGTTAAAATTGCCACATTAGAACCTTCCATTCCAAGCATATTAAAATCGAATAAATTATAAGCCCCTTCGGATATTTTAGAAATGGGGTCATTAAAAATCCATGAGATTCCTAAAACACCTGCAATGGCGATCAGTCCCAGCTGAAGTGATGTAAATGGATTTAATTTAGGTTCGTTTGCGCTTAATTCTAAAGCTGCAGAATCTCCTTTAACTGGCTTGGTTCCGATGTCGCCAAAAATATTTTGAGCAAACCAAAACTGAAGTAATCCAAACAGCATAAAAACTCCCGCTAATCCAAAACCCCAGCGCCATCCTACTTGTTCACCAAGATATCCACAAAGAAGAATTCCTAAAAAGGCACCAGCGTTAACACCCATATAAAAAATGGTGTAAGCCCCGTCTTTTTTCTCATCTTTTCCTTTGTACATTTCAGAAATAATAGAGGTCATATTTGGCTTAAAGAAACCACTTCCAAATACTAATAAGGTCAATCCTAAATAGATAAAGAATGGCGTTTCAACTGCCATAGCACCATGGCCCAAAGTCATGAGTAATGCACCGATAACGACGGCATAGCGATACCCTATTTTTTTATCAGCAAAATACCCACCAAGTAGGGTAGACAAATAAACAAGCGAGGTATAGGTTCCAAAAATGGCATAGGCATGTTCTCTTGGCCAACCCCAACCACCATCAAGCAGTGAGGCCGTAAAAAACATAACAAGCAAGGCGCGCATGCCGTAGTAGGAAAAACGCTCCCACATCTCTGTGAAAAATAATACAAAAAGTCCGGCGGGATGCCCCAAGACTTTGTCTTTAAACATGCCATTAATATCAGTACTCATAATTGGTTAATTGGTTAATTGGTTAATTTTATCTGTCTTGTAAATAGTTATTTAATTTATTCTAATATACGTTCGTTTTCTTCAACATTGTGGGTTAAGCGTTTTAAAGGTTTTAGTAATGCAATCACTAATAATCCAAAGACCACCGTGAAGATTACTATTCCTGAAAAGATTGTGTACTCTCCAAAATGTTCAGATTTCTCACCTAAAATACCAGCAACTTTACCACCCAATCCCGTAGCTGCAAAATATAATCCCATCATAAGAGATGCATATTTGACTGGAGCTAATTTTGTGACAAAAGACAAAGACACAGGAGAAGAACACAGTTCTCCAATGGTATGAAATAAATAGGCTAAAATCAACCACTGCATTCCTGAACTGCCATTGGCATCAAATTCTCTTACCGCTAAAATCATAAATACAAATCCTAAGCCCATTATAATGGTCCCTGTAGCCATTTTAAATAACGATGAGGCTTCTTTGTTTTTGAGCTTTCGTTTAGCCCAAAAATTTGCGACCCACACCGCTAGTAAGATAATAAAACCAGCATTTAGACCTTGAAACATTGGCGTTGGTATTAAATAATCAAACAGCATTCTATCGGTTTTTGTTTCTGTATAAACACTCATTAATCCACCAGCTTGTTCAAAAGCACCCCAAAACACAATTACCAATATAAATGAAAGTAATAAAACTAAGAAACGATCTTTTAATATTTGTGTTTCTAAGCTTTTAAAAATCATCATTAATAAGCCTACCACAAAAGAAAGAAAGATAAATAAGGCCCCATAACCCCAATGGTCAACTCCTTCAAATGTAAAGCCAGCATATAAAGATAGGGCGAGCAAAATAATAAAAATTACTAATTGAGATGGAGAGTTAAAGATATTTGAGAATATTTTAAGTAAGGAAATATCATTTTTCTTTTCTTCTTCAGTTGGTTTATTCCCTACATGTTTGATGTATTTTTGACCCCAAATATATACTATTAATCCTAATACCATTGCGATTCCTGCTAAACCAAAACCAGCGTGCCATCCCCATTTAGCAACTACAATTCCAATAATAGACGTAGCTAATAAGGAGCCTAAATTAATGCCTATATAAAAGATACTAAAGCCTTTATCTCTTCGAATATCGCCTTCTTTATACAAACCTCCAACCATTGTTGAAATATTTGGCTTTAAACAACCAACTCCTAGAATTATCAAACTTAAGCCTGTGAAAAATGCCCATTCAGCTTCAATAGCCAAGGTCCCATGACCTAAGCATAAAATAACAGCTCCAAGCATGACGGTTTTTCTCTGCCCTAGAACTTTATCTGCTAAAATACCCCCTGGAATTGATATGACATACACGAGCATAACATACCATCCGTAGAGCTGATACGCTTCAAGCTTTGACCACCCTAAACCAGGACCGTCTATGTGAGATGCTTCGGCAATCATATAAATAACCAATAAAGCACGCATTCCATAGTACGAGAATCGCTCCCACATTTCAGTAAAAAATAATACATAGAGTCCTACAGGGTGTCCAAATAATTCTTTTTGAGTTGCAGTCGTTGTCGTTGACATAAGTTTAGTGTTAGTTATTAGTTTATTATGTTGGTTTAATTAGTTCTTTTATCTCCTAATTTTTCATGTAAAAAATTAGTCATTTTAGTATATAAATGCATCGTGGTATTGCCGCCATAGATCCCGTGGTTTTTATCGGGATAAATAGCCCAATCAAATTGTTTGTCCGCTTGAATCAAGGCCTCAACCATACGCATGGTATGTTGCACATGTACGTTATCATCTCCAGAGCCATGTACTAAAAGGTAATCGCCTTTTAACAATTCTGGATAATTAAAGGGAGAGTTATCATCATAACCCCCTGGATTTTCTTGGGGTGTTCGCATAAAGCGTTCGGTGTAAATAGTATCATAAAAACGCCAGCTTGTTACAGGCGCAACCGCAATAGCCATCTTAAATACCTCATTGCCTTTCAGCAAACAGTTAGTACTCATATGGCCGCCAAAACTCCAGCCCCAAATACCAATTCTACTGGCATCTATATAGGGTAAATCTCCAAGTTGTTTGGCCGCCTGAATTTGATCTTCTGTTTCGTATTTAACCAGATTTAAATAGGTCACTTTTTTAAAATCCGCGCCTTTAAAACCAGTTCCTCTTCCATCGACACACGCCACAATATAGCCCTGCTGCGCTAAGTATTGATGCCAGTAATCACGAGAATTATTCCATCTATTGGCCACTTGCTGCGAACCTGGACCAGAGTATTGAAACATTAAAAGTGGATAGGTTTTAGTAGCATCAAAATCTGCGGGCTTAAGCATCCACATATTCAACTCATTGCCGTTGACATTGAGAGTGCTAAATTCTTTATTTGAATATTTATAATTAGACAACGTAGTTAGAAGGGCCGAATTATCTTTGATATTTCTAACCAATCGACCCGTTTTAGAATCGTGTAAGGTATATTTTGTAGGGGTATTTGCATTCGAAAAAGTATTGATGAAATAGGTGAAATCTGCACTAAAAGAGGCCACATTTGTCCCTTCTTGTGATGTCAAACGCTTTTTCCTTTTTCCGTTTAATCGAATTGAATAGACATCGCGATTGATGGAGCCATTTTCAACAGATTGGTAATAAATCGTATTGGCTGTTTCGTTATACCCGTAGTAGGCAGTGACCTCCCAAGTACCTGTTGTTATTTGTTTTTTAAGTTGTCCTGTATTTGAGTAATGGTAGAGATGATTATAACCGTCTTTTTCACTCGTCCATAAAAAGCTATTATCTTCTAAAAAAGTGAGGTTATCAGTGACATCCACATAGGCTTCGTCTGTGTCTGAGAGTACTAAATCTGCTTGGTTTTTCTCTGGATTAATCAGCCAAAGGTCTAAGGAGTTTTGGTGCCTATTCATATATTGGGCAGAAAGCACATCTGCATCATTGGTCCATTTAATTCGTGGAATGTAAAAATCAGTGTATGATTTAGACAACGGTACAACAGAAATACTATCTGATTTTAAGTCATAAAAATGCAAGGATACAATGGCATTTTTTTCGCCCGCTTTAGGATACTTGAATACATATTGAGTTTGATAAAGTTCAGTGCCGTAAAAATCCATTGAAAATTCTGGTACCTCTGTTTCATCAAAACGAATAAATGCAATTCTATCGCTAGTAGCATTCCACTCAAAAGCTCTTACAAAAGCAAATTCTTCTTCGTAAACCCAATCGGTAATTCCGTTAATAATACTGTTTTTCTCACCATCAAATGTAATTTGTTTGGTCAGACCAGATGTTAAATCCTTTATATATAAGTTATTGCTTAAGCCATAGGCAACCTTAGTCCCATCGGGTGAAAATGTAGGTTCCTGTATTTTGTGGTCGGATATTAAATCGAGCTGTTGTGAGTCTATATCATACACATAATAGCGCCCCAACACTGAGTATCTAAAAATCGATTCTGTATCTGTTTCTAAAATCAGCTTGCGTTCGTTAGCACTAAATGTATAATTTGTGAAATAAGAAATAGCCTCCATTGTTTCAGAAGTCGCAATTACTTTTACTTTAGAAAATGTTTGATAATCATATAAATCTACTGAAGTAAAACGATTAGCCCTATCAAAATTTAATACTGAATATTGCTGTCCGTTTTTCATAGAATGCAAAGCAGTGAGCCCCTGAGTTCTAAAAGACCCATCCCATATTTGATCAAGTGAAAAAGAATCTGTTTGAGAAGTTGCAGTAAACATAAACAAGCAACTAAATAGGTAGATAATAGGCGTTTTCATGAGAAATCTAATTATTCAATAATTATATGTCAAGTTTACTAAAAAAATTGGAGAAATCAGTGAATATTAACAGATAAATACGCAATAAGAATAATTGAAGTTCCATAATAAAACGAAGAATAGTATCTTTGTCTTTCAAAATAGACACACATGCAGAATTCCATTTCTGGATTTTCAAAGTTCACAAAAGTTGAAAAAATTGACTGGCTAATCAGTAATCATTTTCAAGGCAATCCCAGTGCCAAAGCAAATTTAGAACGCTATTGGAATTCCGATGAAGCGCTTCAAAAGCTACATGATGAATTTACTGAAAATACCATTTCTAATTTTTATCTCCCTTTTGGAATCGCGCCTAATTTTTTGATTAACAACAAAATTAAGGTCATTCCAATGACAATTGAGGAAAGCTCTGTAGTCGCCGCTGCTAGTAACGCCGCAAAATTTTGGATGCAAAGAGGGGGCTTTAAAGCCAAGGTGATCTCGACCACAAAAGTAGGACAAGTTCATTTTATGTTTCATGGAAAAAGTAGTGAAATAAAATCCTTATTTGAAACTATAAAACCTCAGCTATTTGAACACACAAAATCTATAACTAAAAATATGGAGGCGCGCGGTGGGGGAATTTTAGATATTGAGCTCGTTGATAAAACATCCAAACTAAAAGGCTACTATCAACTATTTGTAACCTTTGAGACCATGGATGCCATGGGTGCCAACTTCATTAACTCCTGCCTAGAACAAATTGCCAGCTCTTTTAAGAGCTGTTCTGAAGAAATACAGATTGTTATGAGTATTTTATCAAACTATGTGCCAGATTGCTTGGTACGTGCAGAGGTGAGCTGCAAGGTGGAAGCACTCGGGACTAACGAGTCCTATTCAGGTCAAGAATTTGCAGATACGTTTATTCAAGCAGTACAAATTGCTGAAATAGAACCTTTTCGAGCCGTTACCCATAACAAAGGTATTATGAATGGAGTAGATTCTGTGGTCTTAGCGACTGGAAATGATTTTAGAGCCGTAGAAGCAGGGGTGCATGCCTATGCAGCACGTTCTGGGAGTTATTCAAGCCTAACACATGCCACTATTGAAGAGGGCATTTTTAAGTTTTGGATTGAAATTCCATTAGCCTTAGGCACTGTTGGTGGGCTTACTGGGTTACACCCCCTAGTGAGAACAGCATTAGAACTTTTAGGCAATCCATCTGCAAAAGAATTAATGGAAGTTGTTGCTGTCGCCGGACTGGCTCAAAATTTTGCAGCTTTGAAATCGCTCACGACTACCGGAATTCAACAAGGCCACATGAAAATGCACCTTCTTAATATTTTAAATCAATTTGAAGCCACTGACAAAGAAAAAGTGCATCTAGTTGAGCACTTCAAAACAAATACAGTAACCCACAGTGCGGTCGTTAAAGCCATAGAAACCCTTAGAGCCTAATGGAAACTTTTTACAGCCATGGAAAATTATTAATCAGCTCAGAATATGCGGTTTTAGACGGAGCTGTAGCTCTTGCATTGCCTACAAAATTTGGGCAGTCCTTAGAAGTAGAGTCTACTTCCGATAACACCATCCACTGGAAAAGCATTTCTAGCTCAGGTAAGGTGTGGTTTAAAGCTGAATTTATTATAGATCCTGCTTTAAAAATTTCTTCTAAAAACACTTCCAATATTGCAGTACGCTTAGTACAAGTTTTAGAAGCTTTACAAGAGTTAAACCCTACACTTTTTGAAGCGCATAAAGGCTACGCACTAACAACAACCTTAGAATTTCCAGAAAATTGGGGTTTGGGGTCCTCCTCTACCTTAATCAATAACTTAGCCCAATGGGCACAAGTAGATGCGTTTAAACTTCTGGAATTAACATTTGGTGGCAGTGGATTTGACATTGCTTGCGCACGACACGATTCTGGGATTTTATATCAGTTGGATAGAGGAAACCCAAGTATTAAGTCCGCAGTATTTTCACCACCGTTTTTAGACTCTTTATTTTTTGTACACCGCAATCAAAAACAAAACAGCAGAGACGGTATCAAGGCCTACAAAAGGCTGACTAAGAATCAAAAAATTGATTTCTCAGCATTGAATCGTTTGACTTTAGACCTCTTAAATTGCACAGATCTTAAAATATTTGAAGCACTCCTTGAGCAGCATGAACGGTATATCTCTACGCTCATCCAGCAACCCACTTTAAAAGAGGCCTTGTTTTCGGATTACAAGGGTGCTATTAAAAGTTTGGGGGCATGGGGTGGCGACTTCTTCTTAGCCACCGGAAACGCGGCCGCAATGGACTATTTTAGGGCCAAAGGGTACGCAACAATTCTTCGATTTGAAGAAATGATTTTATAAAAAAAGCCTTTCCAATATGGAAAGGCTTTTTTTATGTATAATTAGAGCTACTTAGTAAAACGTCGCTCTGTTATCTTCTATTTCAGCAGCCTCTTTAAGAGCTGTATATAACATTGAATTAACGGCATTTGATTTTGCTTGACCCACTCTATTTGCAGCGGCTTGATAATTTGGCAAAACGCTTGCTGGAGTTGACTTTGTTAACTGCACTGCATAAACACCGTTTGTACCCACAACTAAGTTTGAAGTAGCTCCTTCAGCTAATCCAAAAGCTGTTCCAATTACTTTAGGCTCTCTACCCGCTCCTGAAAGTGTTGGGTTTTTCATATTAACTGCAAGAGATGTTTTTACTGTTTGCTCTTCTTCGGATGCAATCGCCTCTAAAGTTGTTCCTGAAACCCGCGCTATAATAAGTTTAGCTTTCATTTCTTTTTTGATTTCTGGAAGCGCCGTAACCGATGCTTTCTCAACGCTCATCAACCCTTCTTCATTCGCAGCAGTAATTTTTGCGACTACAAAACCACCTCCTGAAATATTAAAGCTTTTAAAATCTCCCTCTTCAACACCGTCTTCAAACGACCATCTCACAATAGCTCTTTGTAAACCAATGCCTGGAATAGATTCATCAAGCTCTTTAATACTACTTACCGGCATTGACTTGTAGTTATTTTCGTTTGCTACTTCACCAAAATCTGCGTCGGCTATTGCAATTTCAAATTTAGATTTGTTTTTGAATACCTCATCTATTGTTTCTACTGAAGGCTCAATTTCTTGAACGATAGTTGCTACTTTATATGCTTGTTGCTTTGAACCCTGACTAAGGATTTCTATAACATGATAACCAAAACCTGATTTCACAACTCCTAAACTTCCTGTTGGATTCTCAAAAGAGTACGCTTTAAATTCTTCAGCAAATCCGTCTGTATAAGCAAATTCAATTTCGCCATCCTTTTCATTGCTCACTTTGTCTGAAGACAGAACTAACAAGCTCTTAAATTTAGAACGATTTGACTTCAGCACATTATAAATGCTATCAGCTTGAGTTTTTGCCTCAGCCTCCGTAGCAGTAACAGATTCATCAGCGCGAACAACTCCAATAAAAGGAATTAAAATGTGACGAACTTTTGTAGAATCAGAAATCATCTTTTTAGCCACTAACTTTGATAATTTATAGTTAGACCCGTCTTTATAAGGACCGTGAACATCATTGACGTCCAAACTAACCATCGCTGCAAGTTCAGCTTTTGGCAGACTTGATTCAAATACAAAAGCATCATTATATTTAACGGATGAATTGGTATTTACAAATGCTGAAGCATTTGTAGTGTTTTTAAAGCCAATTACAGTTTCATTTGCTTTAGCAGCCTCATTAAACTCTACTTTATCTTCAACAAGTGACGTTAGTTCTGCTTGGATAGCTTGCTCATCTTCTAAAGAGGCTTCCTCCTTAAACTGAACATACACTAAATCTCTAGACGCCTCTACTTGGTACTTCTTTGGATATTTTTTGATGTAACTTTTAATATCTGATTTTTTTACAGTCAACACGCTATCAGGAATAGATGAAAAAGGAATTTGAACATATTTCAAATCTACTTTATCATTTTCAAGTTGGTAATCTAACTCCCCTTCAGTCAACGTTCCAATAACCCCTGCTTTAACAAGATTAAAATAGGTTTGCTGAACGCCTGTCTGAGAAATTGTTTGTTCAAAATCTGTCCAAGCTTTATAATTTACTGGGTTTCCGTTTAAAGTTGTTGTCTCTGGAGCAATCGCTTTAAGGTTTGCTATAAACTCATTCAGCTTATTTTCATCAAATAGGCCGGCTTCATTTTTAAACTCTTCAAAAGTCCCTAAATTTTGCTTTAATAATTGTCGCATATAGTCTCTTTCAATAGAGATTCCTACGGCATCGTACTGGGTTTGCATGACTTTATTTCTAACTTCCTGATCCCAAATACGATTCATTGCTTGCGTGTTGCTAACCGAGCCGCCTGATTGACGTTGAACATTTTCAACCTGATTCATGAAAGCGCCTCTATCAATATCCTCGCCATTAACGGTTGCAACCACGTTTTGTGATTTGTCAGAAGATCCCATGTTGGTGAATATATCTCCGATTATAAATGAAAATAATGCAAGAGCGATAATGATGATTAAGAATATAGAACGTTGTCTAATTTTATTTAAAACTGCCATTTGTAGTGTGTGTTATTTTTTGAATGTAGTCGACGAAAATACCAATTTCTTTGAAATAATGAAAGGAGAAAAGAATATAATTCAGCGTTGAAGCTTAAATTACGAATCTTGAACGATTTTAAGCTGCACTAATTCAATTTTCGTATTGGATACCTCCTTGATTATGAACTGAAAACGAGCAAAACTTATTTCTTGATTTTTTAGGGGTATTTCTTCTGTATGATTAACAATAAAACCACCTAACGTTTCATAATTCTCACTTTCTGGAAGTTGCAACTTATAGGTTTCATTTAGGTAATCTACTTCTAAACGTGCAGAAAAAAGAAAGGTATTCGTGTTAATTTGTTCTTCTACAAGTTCCACCGTGTCATGTTCATCTTCTATTTCTCCTACCAGTTCTTCAATAACATCTTCAACGGTCATAATACCTGATGTTCCCCCATATTCATCCAAAACAACAGCCAAACTTTTTCGCTTTTTAATTAAAACGTTTAGTACATCTTTAGCAAACATCGTTTCAGGAACATACTCCACAGGCCGCAGTATAGATTTAATATTTTTGGGGTTTTTAAACAAATCAAAAGAATGTACATACCCTAAAATATCATCAATAGTATTTTTATAGACCAGTATTTTTGAATGCCCTGTTTGAATGAAAGATTCATTCAGGCTCTGAATAGAATCGTGGATCTCAATAGCAGTTAATTCAGTCCGAGGAACCATCACTTCTCTTGATTTTACTTCCGAAAACTCAAGTGCATTTTGAAATATCTGAATTTCGCTATCCATCGTATCATCTGCGTCAACAGATTCCATTTGTTCACTGATATAATTACCGAGTTCTACTTTTGAAAAGGCCAGTTGTACTTCATCTCCTTCTGTTTTAAATAGCGACTTCAAAACCACGTCTGTAACCCATATAACAAAGTCAGATATAATTGAAAACAACAGGTAAAACACATAGGCTGGAAACGAAAATAGCTTTAATAAAGAATTTGCATAGATCTGAAAAAACACTTTAGGAAGAAACTCTGCCGTTACTAATATTACCAGCGTTGAGATCAACGTTTGCGTTAGTAATGACAACTCATCAAACAAGTAGCTAATTAATGCATTAGATGAAGGCAAATGAGCTGCAAACCATGCAACCAAAGAGTCGCCCATATACAATCCGTATACCACCAGAGCAATATTGTTTCCAATAAGCATCGTGGCAATAAACTTAGAGGGTTTGGAAGTTATTTTAGCCAAGAGCGTAGATAGCAACCCTCTTTGTTTTTTTTCAATTTCTATATGTATTTTATTTGCTGAAACGTAGGCAATTTCCATCCCTGAAAAAAAAGCGGATAGCAACAAACTTAAAATAATAACAATGAGATCTGAGGACATGACTACAATTTACCGCGATCTTCGAAACGCTTTCTAAATTTTTTACGAAAGAAGAACATGAAAACCGCTAGAGCTGCAAAAAACAAAGATAAGTAAGCGGCATTTCTATCCGTGCTCCACTTATTAGACATATCGAACAAAAAAAGGACAGCAAATCCTAAATATAGATATTGTAAAAAGGAAAGAATTTTCATTTAAAATTAATTTTACAAAATTGGGTTATTATAGTAAATATACAAATTATTCGTCAATAAAAATCCGACCTGTAACTTCTAGTAGCTGGGCATTAGTCACATTTTTGTTTGAATCAAATCCGTTGCCGTTCGTTACATAATCTTTGGTTCGGAATTTCACAGGAAAGTTAGTGAATAGCCATTCTTTTTTTTGATCGTAAAAAAGTTGCTCCGTAAATAAGGTGTCGTTTGTGGCAGTTGTTAAAACAACATTACCTTGAAGATCAATTAAATCCGTTTGACTATACACAATAGCATGGTTGGCAGTGACCGTGTTTTTGCTATTTTTATCATCGAAAAGAGTCAAGTCTATTCCTTCTGGAAATTCGTAAAATGGAAACTCACGGTTTGTAAAATTTAACATTTTTGGACTGATCAAAATAGAGGTAAGTCGCCCTGAATCTGTATATTTAGTATTGATGTTTTCAGCAATAGACATCGGGGCATGAGTTGCTGCATCTAAGTCTTGAACTTCTTTTAGAGTGTTATTACAAGAAAAAAACATCGCTGCCACAAAAAGTAGAGCGATGTTTTTAAATGGTATGTTGTAAGCTGCTTTCATTAAAGAGAGGGCACTGTTACACTTCTTTGAATCCAACATCCAACAGCAATTACTTGAGCTGCGCGCCCAGAAGAAAATATTTCACTTTTCTGTGGTGCCTTTGCTTCATAATTAGCAATTGATTTTTTTGCATTTTTCTTCATTGTAGGATCTATACGTCCAGCTTTGGCAGCTTCCTTAGCAGCTAACCAATAAACGGCTCTTTTAGAAAAATTGTCTGTCCCACAATTATTGGCACTTTTAGCATACATCGCTGCAATAGCTAAATGAGCTTTCCCCATACTTGGATTTGCTCTCAAGGCTTTCATGTAATAGGTTCTCGCTTGACCGTAACGGCTTTTCTTTTTAAAACTTGTCGCAATTTTATATAAAATTTTAGATTTTTCAAAGTTATCAGTTTCCAAGTCAACTGCTTGATTGTAAAAGCTAAGAGCTTCTGATGTTTTTCCTGCTTTGTCCTTTAAAATCCCAAGATAGAAAGCAGTGTCTGCGTTGGGCTCCAATGCATTTTTTTGCTCTACTACTTTTACAAATAAAGGATCATCATTACAGCCTTTAGCATACATCCTATTCATAGTACGTTGCAACCATTGACCATCATTTTTAAAGGCTTCAAAATCTCTAGTGTATAAAGGAATTAAGTTTTCACAATTAGCCCGCGTTCCTAATTTAGTATCGATACTTCCTGCAATTTTATCGTACGCTTTTAAATAACTATCATACGATTTTAATCGTGAAGCATCCTTTCTGCCAAGTTCTCTAACAACACCATTTTCATCTAAAAATGCATTTCGCTTGTTTGTGTAGTTTTTAACTTCGAAGTCAATTTTTTCACTAATATCATCATATTTGCTAAATAATTCTTGAGCTGATTTGAGTGAAGCATCGTATAAACCAACCATTAAAGAAAAATATGTGTACAAACTTTTAGGGTTTGTAAATGATTTTGCATCCGTCGTATAGGCGGTGTCAAAAGCAGCATATAAATCCTGGTTAGATCCCCCTAAAATTTTTCTGTGATTATACCTTAACTGACTTGCTTTAGCCAAGTAAGCTCCCTTGGGCGTAATGTTTGGAAAGACTGTACTACGCTCTTCCCAGAGCTTTAGTAAATCTAATATGTAATCTATTTTTTCCTGTCCTTCTGAATTTGAAATTCTATCATTTAAAATTCGTTCTCCAAAAATATGAATAGCTTTATTAAGTTTTGGATTCGTTGTTCTTAATTCCATCCAAGGAGCAAAGGCCGCATTGTAGTTTTTTGCTTTTACATACTGACTAAAAATAGATAATTTTTGTAATTCTTCTTGTGTCTGTGCAGAAATGGCAGTTATACTTAAAAAGAGTATTGTAATTATAATAGATATTTTTGTTTTCATCTGTTGGTATTGTTAATTTATATATGAAAATAGCTATATTATTAGGAGCTAGATCTCATTATTTGTTAGGGCACTAATTAAATTTTCGTTTTTCAAACCATCGGTCATTTAAAGATAAACTTATCTGAAAGTTCACGAAATTCTCTTTAACTAAATTGGCTTTGGTCGTTCCTCGTTTTCCAACTTCTAATCCAATATTGGCATTTGAAAATATCCTACCCACTGGAAGACCTACTCCAAAAGATATGCCAAACTCTTTAATGACTTCGTTATTGATTTTTAAACCTGTGTTTTCAAAACGAACCCCTGTTCTGTAAACAATGCGTTTCCAATATCTATTAAATGAATCAAACTCAGGAATAAAAAAACCTCCTACAGAAATGGTAGAAGCATCCTCAAACGTTGAATTGTCGATCACTACTAACCTATTGGTAAGTTGACTCGCTTTAAGAAACGTATAATCTACTCCAGCAAACCATTTTCTTGGAGCCCCAAAACCAAACCCAAACGAGGTTTTGCTAGGCAGTTTTAGATCTGTTGTGCTGAGTCCAATCGCATTTAAATCCAATTCAATTGAATTGACTGGAATTTCTTGATTGGTATTCAAATCAACAACAACTGTTGAAAAGTTACGTTCGTTTTTTGATTTGATTTCTGCTGTTGGTGAATATGTAGCTGAGGCCGTAAACTCCAAATTAGGCTTTAATAACTTGTTGTATATCACTCCAATATTATATGAAAGACCTCCAAGATCTGATCGATTAATTTCTCTAGATTGGTATTGTAATCTGCCCCCCTGTTCGTTGTACCCGAAGGCAATATTAGTATTAATAATATTCCCAAAATTATAGCTAGCATCCACTCCAACTCTAAGATTTTTGGAAAGCTGATACCCTGCACCCAAGAATACTTTATTTAATCCCCCTTCACCTCTATATCTATACTGAAGAATTTGATCCGAGTTAAAAGACTGTAGCTTGTAGCCAACTGAAGTGTATGGGATCAAACCAAATCCAGCGCCAAATTTCCCTAAAGGAATTGCAATAGCTAGATAATCGATTGAAGCTGTACTCGACTTATCAGAAGCAGAATCGCTATTAAGTGTTGTTTTTGATTGTCCTCCCCCCACAGTATACTTAATTGGTCTTGCTTCATTATTAAAAGACTTTAGGTTTGCACCTGCGTAAGCTGCTGGGTTTCTGAGGTTGATATGAATACTATCAGAGTAAACACTAATCCCACCCATTGACTGGTTCTCGACAGTCCCCTTAAACTTTAAGCTTCCAATGCCATAAAATGAGTAAGGAGAGCTCGCACCTTGTTGTGCGTAAGACATAGATGACATTACAACTATAATAAGAACTAAAAACTTCTTCATAATTAATTTGAATTAAATTCTAATAGAAAATTCAAGCCTTCCAAAAGAAAATCCGAGTTGGCAAATATGCTAATTTTTAATTGCTTACACAAGAAATCCGCGTCTCCGCCTGTTAAAATAATTGTTAAATCTGAATATTTATTTTGATATTCACTAACAACTCCTTCAATTTCATGTAAAACCCCAAAAATAACACCTGAATGTATACAAGCATGAGTAGAATTTCCAATAAAATTTTTAGGCACTTCTTTTTCTAACGTTGGTAGCTTGGATGTAAAACCACCTAATGACTTATAACGCATTTGTAGACCTGGTGCTATGGCGCCTCCTAAGTAATTTTGCTGAGCATTTATAAAATCATAGGTGATGCAGCTTCCAGCATCAATGACCAAAACATTCTTGCCCGAATACTGTGTGGCAGCAGCAGCCATAAGAGCTAAGCGGTCCACTCCTAAAGTGTCAGGAGTCTCATAACACACTTTGAAAGGCAATTTTGACTTTGATTGTAAAATAGTCAAAGGCAATCTGTTTTCGAGTCTCTTTAATTCCTCTGAAGACAAAAAACCTACGGATGAAAGCAGTCCCTGGGAGATTTCCGTGAATTCTTTTAGTAAATTCTCAACCTCCAAGAGGAGGTTAGAAACCTCTATCGATTTAGTTTTTAAAATTTTATCTCTTTGAAATACAGCGAGTTTAGTGGCGGTATTTCCAATATCAATTATTAAATTCATTTCTTTGTTTCAGACTGCAAATTTACAAAACCATTTTTTATAAAAATTTACTTTGGGAATATTAAAATTCCATTATATTTGCAACCGCATTTAATGCGAGGAGGTGCCTTAGCTCAGTTGGTAGAGCAATGGACTGAAAATCCATGTGTCCCTGGTTCGATTCCTGGAGGCACCACAAAAAAACCCTGTAAGTCACTGATTTACAGGGTTCTTTTTTTTTGACAATCTCCCCTACGTACACTATAGTGTGCAATTTTTATGGTTTTTTTTGTATATCCGATACTCAATTGGCACACAATGATCATAAAATTATTTTACTTTTCAATAAATACTAGTTAAATAACTGATAATCAAATACTTAATAGGTATTTTGTTTTATTATTAGACTTTATTAGTGTAAGTATAAATATCTGATAGTTATAGTTTCCGAAGAATTGACACATCCTACAAACATAGGATGCAGATTGAATCAAGTGTATTTACCTATAAAAATGAGATTTATAAATATGGTGGATATGGGTTTTGGTCTAACAGAAACTTCATCACTAAGTTTAATTTTGAAACAAATCAGTGGGATTTTCTACCCCACTTAAATAGTAAAGAGTTACCACTTGGAAGTCATAAATCATTTGTTAAAATCATTCAAGACGATCTTTATGTTTATGGAGGATTAAAGGTTAATGAATTCAATCCAGAAATAATTGAAGATAATAATGAAATCTGGACATATAATTTTATTAATAAGGTTTGGAAAAAATTAGGAGTAAATAATCTTCATAAAGATATTATACTAAATAATATGAAAATTGATTATGGAAACAAGTCCCTGTTTTTTGATAGAGAAACTAGTTCGACTGGTAGTATTGATTTTATAAATAATAAAGTAACAACTCACAAGAATTCAACTTTACTGAACTCATTAAGTTATCTTCCAATTTCTTTCTTTTACAAAAATAAGTTTTTCCTTTTCGTTAAAGAAAACCCTTCATCTTCTATTTTAGTTTTAAAAATCAGATTACGATAAACGAATCAAACAATACTCGATTAACAAATCATTGTTCGAAAAGTGATATTATCACTTCTGTTAAATTTAACAGAAGTTGATCTGTCATTTCCTTCAATAAAAAAATTCAATCCGATATAAAAACGACTCCGATACCCCTTTTGTAAAAAAGTATTTTCTAAGTGACAAGAAACCTAACCACTTATAAAACTTGCACAACAATATATTCTTCGATACCTTCGTTATATGAAAGTCAACGTATCCTCATTAGAACATCACCCCAAGAACCAAGAAATCTATGACTTATCTTCCATTGAAGAATTGATGGATAGTATTTCTGAAGTAGGTTTACTACAACCTTTAATTATTGATCAGTTCCATCAGATTATAAGTGGGAACAGGAGGTTTGAATCTGTAAAAAGATTGAGATGGGAAATGGTTGAAGTTCATCAACGGTTTATAGAAGAAGGAGAAGAAGAATTACTCCTAATACACTACAATAAACAACGGATAAAGAGTTTTAAAGAGTTAATTAATGAATACATCATACTTGATAAGTATTATAGAAAAGGACAAGGGAAACGAACGGATTTAACCTCAGTTACATCTAACAAAGGTTCTTCAAGGGATCTTATTTCAAATGAGTTAGGAATCTCCTCCTCTCAATTAAGAAGGTTGGTATTTATCTATAAAAACAAACCTGAATATATAAAACTCTTAGATAAAGGAATTTTAACAGTCAATCAATCGTATCTTCAGATTCAAAGAGAAATCAAGGAAAGAGAATCTAAAAAACCTTCTATTTCAAACTCAGAGACTTTTGTAAAATCTAATTGGAGATTTTATCAGAAATCATCTCATAATATGAGTGAATTAAAAGAGGGTGAAGTTCAGACTATTTTTACCTCTCCTCCTTATTGGAATAAAAGAACCTATTCGGAAGAGAAAGGATTAGGGAATGAAAAAACCTCCGAAGCGTTTGTAGTAACTCTTTCTGAACATTTAAGAGATTGTAAAAGAGTATTAAAAGACACAGGGAGTTTCTTCCTTAATTTAGGAGATACATTTTTAAATGGAAACCTTCAAAATGTTCCTCATAGAGTGATACTAAAACTTCAAGAACAAGGGTGGATACTTCGTAATACAATTATCTGGTCTAAAACAAATCCAAAACCTTCTTCATCAAAATCTAACCTTACCCCATCCTATGAGTTTATATTTCATTTAGTGAAATCCAAGGACTATGATTATTATCCTACTCCTAACAAACTATCCGACAAAACCAAACCCTCACTTCCTCCCAGACATAGAAGTGTGAATGGAGATTATTCAAAATCAGTAACCCCATACCTTCCAAATGTAAATGGAAAGAATATGGGAGATTATTGGAATGAAGATATTGTGAGAACTTCGGTTGCAAATCAGAAACTAAATATCCAAGGAGAACACCCCGCTCCGTTTCCAAATGAAATAATCACATTACCACTTCTTCAAACATCTAAAGAGTTTGAATTAGTGTTAGACCCGTTTATGGGGAGTGGAACTGTTGGTAGGGTTTGTGATAAGTTGGGAAGGAGTTTTGTGGGGTATGATGTAAAGATGTTTTAAAATACCATAACCTATCGAGTAATTGATAAGTTATGGGTTTCAAATAATCACTCATGTTCTTCACTAAAACTTAATATGACTATTTACACAATCTTAAAAGGTTAATCAAATAGTAGTGTCATAATTATTTTTTTATTAAACGCTTTACATACAAGATATCGTCAAAGTATATTTTCATGAAATAAAGTCCAGTTTCTAAGTTTTCTGTATTTATTTTTGTTAAAATAGTATTGATTTTACCTTTAAGAATTGTTTTTCCTGTGATATCAAAAATCTTAAAACTAAAGTTGTCAGTCACTTTTATGTTTTTTAAGTTAAGACTTAAAAAGTGGTGAAAAGGATTTGGGAATACCTCAATTTTTGAAGTATTCAATTCTTCATTATCAATTTCTAATGTACCCGCATTTACGGTAATCGTAAATGTTTCAGAATAAATTAACCCTCCCGAATCTGTTACGTTAAGTTTAAGTTCAAGTTGCTCATAATCGTCATATAGTATGGTTTCCGTTAGTGTTATATAGTTCTCTACAACAGCAAACTTATTAAAGTCTCCATAAGTATTATCAATTTCGACTGTATGCGTCTCGTTTAAATCGGGATCTGTAATTATAATATTTGATAATTGAAATCCTGGATCATTATTTTCATCAAAACTTAAAGTATTGATTACGATGTCGGTAGGTGATTCATTAACATTAATGATTTTAAATATTACATTTTCTGGATCTGAAGTATTTATACCATCGCTCATAGTCATAGGAATCGTAATTTCTATGGGTGTATTATTCACATTTGTGTTTCTTCCTTGATCATTACTCACATTTTCATAATCTATTGCATCTGTATCTTGAATTATAACATATCCTAAATCACTAAAGGTAAAAGCACCATCAATAATAGAAATATCTGTTATCCAATCTAAATATTCTGAAGATACTTCTCCAAGACCACCAAGACCACCAAGTCTATTATACCCCCATCCATAAATAGTTCCATCCGTAGCTACTGCTGTTTGAAATCCCCATCCACCACCGGTAGTTTCCCATTGGATACCACCTGAAACAAGCACTGGTTGACTAACACTTCCAAAAGTTTCATTTCCTAATTGCCCTGTCCATCCATCACCCCAAGACCAAAGAGTATTGTCTGTTTTAATAGCGAGGGCTGTTAGACCATTTATGTTAATATGTCTCCAATCTGAATCTGATCCTATTTGGGTGATTTCGCTTACCCAATCCTCATCACTGCCAACTCCTGCTAAACCAGAAACATTATCACCAAAACTCCACATGGTTCCATCATCTTTAATTCCTACAACTACTCCATTTTGGCCAACCCCTCTAGAACTTGAAAAAGTAGCCCAATCATTCCCTTCAGGAAATATTTCAACAAGACCATTATTATTATATTCAGGTACCCCAAGGATATCATACAAATCATTATCACCCGTAGTATTACCACCAGCAAACCAAATACTTCCATTGTTTTTTTCAACAATTAAGATATCTGTTTCTTTAGTATCAAAAATTTGAAGCCAATCTGTATCATTATTTAATTTTTGATAACTTGGAATACTTGTAATTCCCTCGTTATCTCCAAATATATCAACTTGAAATGTTAGGTCTGGTGCTACATTATTATTGATTAAAGACACATCATCTATATTAACTAAACCTACCTCACCTCCAATATCAAATAAAACTCTTGCATCTGAGGCTCCAAAACTTGTTGCATCCAGTGTTAATGCAAAGGTTGTTCTTGTTTCGCTTATGTTAATAGTTTCTATATCATTCGTAAATGGGGCTGCACTAAGTCCAATACCAGCTACAATAGATCTGTTTCCATCTGACCATGCATCAAAAGTTAGTGTATATGAATCTCCGTTTATTATTTCAGTTTTTTGACTCACATTAACACTATACACATTACCTGCCATTGTTACATTTTCAGAATAATAGGTATTGTCATCAACAGTTACTACTGGTGCAGATGTATTATTATCAACTCCAAGAATCCAAGAATCACTTCCCGCTTCAAAGTCTCCATTAGTTATAAGACTTCTATTTCTGTTGTCACCAAGGTCTGTATTAGAAATTGTTATAAGTTCATCTTCTGCAAAGGAGTTACCACCATCTATAATAGTAACAGATGCTTGTCCGTTACCATCAGTATTTATTCTAAAGACAGCATCATTTCCTTGACCAGTTGTTGTAAAGTTTCCTGTTTCATACGCACCTTGAGCTCTTAATATATTTGCATCACTTATATTATCTATATTATTAATTCCACCCAAACCATCTTCATTTACATCAATGGTATTCATTGTGTTTTGAAATTGTTCATCTGGATTTACACCTAATTGACCTTTCCAGTTCCCTCCAAAACCCCAGAGTTCACCATTATTTTTAATAGAGATAAAACCAGCCCAAGAACTTTGCCAGGTATTAATTTCAGAGACATCTACTCCAGGAATTTCAGTCATGCTTAATTGGGTTTGATTATTTGTGATACCTAGCCCCATATTATAATTATTATTTTGACCTGCACCATATAATTTATTGTCTTTAACAGCATATAAATTTGATCCGGAATGAGAGAAGTCTGTCCAAACATCACTTATTTCTCCAATCCTATTTGGAAAGTAGTTTTCTTTTACTCTATCCGCATGCCCTACACCAAGTCTTCCAAATTCATTATCTCCCCACACCCATAATTGGCCATCATCAGTTAAAACACCTTGGGCAATTGCAGAAGAATTATATTTAATAATTGTAGCATTTTCAAGTTCTTCTCCTAAATTAACTACAATTGGAGTATTAGGGTTAGTTGCAGCATCTTCGCCATAGCCTAGTTGCCCAGCATCATTGGATCCAAACATTCTCATGGATCCATTATTTGTTATAAAACCAGAAGTTCTTCCAGCTGCGCTCACATAATTTGTTGTAATTCCACCTGTTTCAATTAATTGAAATTCTTCATAAGTATTTATTTCTCCGTTTCCAAGTTGTCCGCTTAAATTTTCTCCCCAGCCATAGAAGTTTCCATCAATGTCTGCTGCTAACCCGTGTCTTCGTCCCATATCTGCATGCATAAAATAAATATTTTCTGTTCCAGGGATTTGAGTAGGGGTTGAGATGCTTTGAGTGGTACTTACATCAAAACCTAAATTACCATTATTGTTTTGACCCCAAACATACATTTCACCATTATCTTTAATGGCAATAGCACTACTGTTATAAGAGCTTACATGCATCCAATCTGAATCTGTACCTATCTGAACAATACCATCTTCGCTAGGGTTGTCTCCTAAACCAGAGGAACCTAATCTATTGAGCCCCATTACCCAGAGTGTTCCATTCTCTTTAATCAAATACGTGTTTTGAAATCCACAGGAGACTGTTTCCCAGTTAGCATCTGTGCCTACTTGAGTTGGGGTATAGATTTCTGTATTAAAACCATTCATATCATAGTCAGCATCTGAATATCCCCATCCCCAAAGTTTACCTTCTGTATCAATAGCATTTCCATGATAAGACCCTGCAGAAACAGTTTTCCAGGTATTTGAATCGTTTAAAAGTTGAGGAATCCTATAATTTACGTAATTAGGATCCACTGCATTAGGATCTTGTCCAATTCCTAGGCTAGCATCTTGATCTTGCCCCCAGCCCCATAAAGATTTATCAGATGACTTTATTCCAAAAGCCATTTTAATGGAAGATGCAACATCATCTAATAAGAAATCTAAATTATTATCTAAAGGATCCTTTACTAAATAAGGGTCAAAAAGTATACGTTGCGTAGGGTCTACTCCAGCTGTTATAGGAGGCCAGTCCCCTCCATCATTAATACCCCATGTAAACAATTGCCCATTTTCTTTGAGAGCAAGAGTACTAAAATATTCTGTTTCTATTTTTTTCCATTCTCCTGATGAACAATAATTAATGGTTGCAATAGTATCTCCAACTATGGCATTTTCATACACCTCTATTATCTGACCTGGTTCTATACTAAAACAATCCCTATTACTTTGGGATGTAATTATGTTAGCAACGAATAAGACTATAATTGTAAATGATTTTTTCATTTTGTATGTTTTTAACAAACTTAACTCTTATTTAATCTATTTGCATAAATTTGCTATATGAAGCAAGTATTTTTATTTCTTTTATTTTCAATATTCTCGTTTTCACAAACGTTGGTTGTTAATGAGGATGATTTAATTAATACATTTATTTCAATAGAAAACGAAAGAATGTATTTGTTTTACCCTGATAAATATGTTGGTGTAAATTTAAAAGACCTCTCTACAAAAGAGGATTTATATGACTCTTCCAATATAGACATCGACTCCTTTATTGGGGTTTCTATTAATTTAAAAGATTACTTTTTAGATCCTCTAGGTGGTGGTGTTTATTTATTTGAAAATCATAGTTTCCTAAGAATTGACACATCCTACAAACATAGGATGCAGATTGAATCAAGTGTGTTTACCTATAAAAATGAGATTTATAAATATGGTGGATATGGGTTTTGGTCTAACAGAAACTTCATCACTAAGTTTAATTTTGAAACAAATCAGTGGGATTTTCTACCCCACTTAAATAGTGAAGAGTTACCACTTGGAAGTCATAAATCATTTGTTAAAATCATTCAAGACGATCTTTATGTTTATGGAGGATTAAAAGTTAATGAATTCAATCCAGAAATAATTGAAGATAATAATGAAATCTGGACATATAATTTTATTAATAAGGTTTGGAAAAAATTAGGAGTAAATAATCTTCATAAAGATATTATATTAAATAATATGAAAATTGATTATGGAAACAAGTCTCTGTTTTTTGATAGAGAAACTAGTTCGACTGGTAGTATTGATTTTATAAATAATAAAGTAACAACTCACAAGAATTCAACTTTACTGAACTCATTAAGTTATCTTCCAATTTCTTTCTTTTACAAAAATAAGTTTTTCCTTTTCGTTAAAGAAAACCCTTCATCTTCTATTTTAGTTTTAAAAATCAGAAACGAGGATGAGATTTCAGGAGAGATAATTGATCAAAAACCTTTTCACAAAAATGAATCAGTCATATTAATTTCAATAGGGATGATTGGATCTATTTTAATTTTAATTATGGTCTTCAAGATTATCAGAGGTGTAAATAAAAAGAGAAATAAACTATCTGTAAAAATTAAAAATAAAGTAAAATTTAACAATAAAGAAGTTGATTTGGATGATGTATCATATGAAATAGTAAAGATTCTTGTTAATACTGATTTTGTTCTTTCTAAAGATATCATTCCCTTGTTAAAAAATCCTCACATGGATTATGCTCATTCCACAAGAATAATGAGAGACACTTTATTTCAAATCAACTTTAAGTTAAAAACACTTATTAAATCTGAAACTGATGTGATAGTTATTAAAAAATCAGATTACGATAAACGAATCAAACAATACTCGATTAATCAAAAGTTATTTAATAAATCCTAGATTTCAACTTCTGTTAAATCTAACATAAGTTAACCTACTTAATTCCCCTTAGAAAAAAATTGACCCCCGATATAAAAACACCTCCGATACACCTTTTGGAAAAAAAGTATTTACTCCTATAACTAATTATTCCTCAGAACTCTCGTGAGTGATTTGTATTTTACCCTATCATGGATACCAGTATCTATTATAAGTATTACAAAGTGTAGGAAAACGTAAAAAAATAGAAGAAAGTTACTTCAAGACTAAGAAAAACGGAGAAGATAAATGAGGTGAAATATTAGGTATACACTATCTTTGAGGGTATACAAAAAACTCCTTAATTTTTGTTAATGTGTTGATTATCAAAGTCCAATACAGATGGTGTTAGTACTTGAGTCACCAGTTTAAAACCCACTCATAGAGGAGTAGGTTTTTTTATTTTCTAAAAACACAGACGGAACTCCTTCCAATATTTTTACATTAAAATATAGATGAAATTACTTCATCTCATTATTCTTGTTAATTAATTTGTTAAAATGATTAAACAAATCTATTAAATAATGTATTTTTATAAATTGTATTTTATTAAATATTTTGTTTTTTAAGGTTAGAAGTTTTTGGTATTCAATTGATAGATAACAGAATTACCGATTATACTTGAACAAAAATATAGATTTATTTATTTTTATGAAAAAGAATTTCCTTTGTGTTTTAATTACACTAATCTCCTACAGTGTATCTTCCCAAGGCGAAGCTAATAACTGGTTTTTTGGATATGGAGCTGGACTCGTTTTTGACAATGTGAACAGCACTGTAACTCCAACTTCCGTTGCTCAAAACACAATTGCTACATTTGAAGGATGCTCGTCAATTTCAGGTCCCAATGGCGAATTAAAGTTTTATACTGATGGACGTGATGTGTGGGATGCTAACCACAATCTTATGCCAAATGCAAATTACTTTGGAGGCTCAGGTTTATTGGGAGACCCCTCAAGCACAAGCTCTGGGGTTATTATTCCCAGGCCTGGAGATTTAAACAAGTATTATATTTTCACAGTAGACGAACCCCATCACCAAAATGCTTGGGCCTACCCCAATTCAGGACCTGCAGATTTTGCTGGAAATCCAACAGGTCAATATAACGACTCAGGTACAGAAGTACCTGAAGGAGATGACGGGTTTAATAATGGTCTCAACTATTCATTAGTGGATATGACTCTAAATAGTGGAATGGGTGATATAGATATCTCAGAAAAAAACATACCACTTGTAACTTATGACCAAAACAATCAAGAACACTTAAAATATAAATGTGGAGAAAAAATAACAGCTGTTGAGCATGCTGACGGGCAATCCTATTGGGTATTAACACATTTTGTAGATGCCTTTTATGCTTTTCGAGTGGATTCAAATGGAGTCAATCCAGCTCCATCTATTTCAAACGTTGCTCCTTCAATTGGGATTGAGGGGTACAGGCGAAATTCCATAGGCTACTTAAAGTCATCTCCTGATGGGAATACGATTGCTATTGCGCACAATCAAAATGGAAATCAAGAAGGTGATTTTGAGGCCAACGGGATACTACAGATGAATACGCAGCCAATATGCAACAACGTTCTAACAAAGCCATTCACGACCGTGATGAATCTAATTATGCCTTAAAAGAGGCATTGGTAGAAGTTGAAAAATATAAAAGTC